>Ga0082212_10000282_pt1 | contig 73438 bp, 61 predicted proteins | sample TergutNt197P3_FD_71548 | JGI IMG/M metagenome (GOLD analysis project Ga0082212, IMG submission 71548) | Neocapritermes taracua P3 segment gut microbial communities from Petit-Saut dam, French Guiana - Nt197 P3 | ecosystem: Host-associated > Arthropoda: Insects > Digestive system > Gut ...
CTTGAACCGTTATTGCTCCCTTTTTTCGTTTGTGTTTGGAAATGCCGAAGATGCAGCCGACAAGATATTTGAACTGGTGACTGCATGTGACGACTCATTCTGGACTAGCGCAGAAGTCGAATCTATCGGACTGCTTTACCTATAAAATCAACACTATTTCCGACTATCACCATTCAATTTGGGATTTTTGCCCTATTGAGTAGTTGCCAGATCCTATCTTGAGCTATTGATTCAGGCATTCATTATGCGTTTTAGATGTATGCGTTTTAGATGGCTTTAAGTTGACAACACAGACCTGTGAAGCTATAATACGTTTAAAAGTCAATGTTTGGTGATTGTTTTTGTTTTTGCAAATGTTGCCAATGTGTATTGGCTGCAGAAACTAAAACCGGGGGAACTTAATTATGAATGCGTCAGATTTGATCGTTGCAAAAAAAGAGCTTGGAAAAATCCAAAAGGCTTTGGGAAAAGAACTAGCCAAGGGCAAATATAAAGATACAGTCACGATCATAGAGCTAAAGAAAAAGATCAAGGCGAAAAAGATTGCGGTTGGTGACATAACCAAAAGCATGTTGCTCCAGCTTGATACAGAGTAGTTGCTAAAAGCTCAGAAATGGGCTTTTTTATTTAATCAAGACAGCGAAACTTTTCAAATAAACAAATTTATGTTCAAGCTTTGAGCGCTGTACAAAACGCTTCCTCTACCGGTTTAGCGCATCAACGGGGATAAGAACCAACAAGGCTCAACTGGGCATCGGCAAGCTTGCATGGTCTTTTATGCATCGTGTCTAAAAAAGCAGGCGGATTGCCGGGCTCGTTATAAATAAAGTAGAAAACTCAAGCAGGTGAAAAATGTTTAAAATCAAGTTATTCAACCAAATCGATGAAGTCGGCCTAGCAAGGCTTCCAGAGAATTTCGAAATTGTAGAAACAGACGATTATGATGGTATCATCCTTCGAAGCTTCAAAATGGATGACAGCCAAGTTATTCCATCCCTAGCGGCTGTCGCCCGCGCAGGAGCCGGTGTCAACAATATTCCGATCATCGACTATGCAGAGAAAGGCATTGTCGTGTTCAACACCCCTGGCGCAAATGCCAATGCAGTTAAAGAGCTCGTAATACTTGGCGCGCTTCTCGCGTGCAGGCAAGTTGCAGCAGGTATACAATGGCTAAACAGTGTTGACCCATCCGCAGTTGAAGTAGACAAGCTTGTTGAGGAGCAAAAAGCCCAATTTGTGGGACCTGAAATACTCGGCAAAAAGGTCGGTGTGATTGGTTTAGGCGCAATTGGCGTTTTGGCTGCAAATGCTTTTGCCGACCTCGGCGCTGATGTCTATGGCTTTGACCCGTTTATTTCCATTGAACATGCGTGGGGTCTTAAATCTGATATACATCGCGCAAATAGTATGGAGTCCATATTCACAAGTTGCGACTTTGTGACATTGCATATCCCGTTTACCGACACGACAAAAGAGATCATAAATGCGGATTTGCTATCCCAAGCAAAACAGGGAATTAAAATCCTGAACTTTGCCAGGGCAGAGCTAGTGGATGATGCAGCTCTTCTTGAAGCCATCGAGTCCGGAAAAGTAGCTGTGTACGTCACAGACTTCCCCAACAATAATGTTGCTGGAAAGCCTGGCGTTATAGCAATACCTCACCTTGGCGCATCAACCCCTGAAGCCGAAACAAATTGCGCGATAATGGCGGCTGACCAAATAGCGGAGTATCTTGACAGTGGCAATATAATCAACTCTGTAAATTATCCTGATTGCACCCTTGGAGCATTGACAGGAAAAGCAAGGCTTGGGTTAAACCATAAAAACATGCCAAACATGATCGGGCAAATCACAGCCGTGCTCGCAGTCGGCAACTTGAACATAGCCAACATGATTAACAAGAGCAAAGGCGAATTCGCTTACACCCTCATTGATATCGACGAGGAGTTTGGCGATGATATCATTGACGCCCTAGAGAAAATTGATGGAGTGCTCAAAGTCAGAAAACTTGGATAATGGTGAAAGTAGCTATTATCGGGGGAGGGGCGTCAGGGCTCGCAGCTGCATACGCTGCGGGCATGTCTGGCGCCCAAGCTATCCTTTTTGAAAGAAATGAGAAACTAGGCAAGAAAATCTACATCACCGGAAAAGGCAGATGCAATTTCACAAATGTTTCAGAGGATTTTTTTGGCGGGGTATATGAAGGCGAGCGCTTTGCACGAAGCGCGCTCAGCTTTTTTGATTGCGGATCTCTTATTTCACTCATTGAGTCAGCAGGGGTGCCGACAACAATCGAGCGGGGCAACCGCGCTTTTCCAATGAGCGGGAAGGCTTCTGACATAACTAAAGCTTTTGTGCGCTTGATACACCGAATGGTTGATGTCAGGCTCAACGAAGATGTAGAAAAGGTTGAAAAAATCGAAGGGCTAGGCTTCAATATCCATGCATCAAGTGGCATTGTCCTGGTTGACTCTGTCATACTGTGTTGTGGAGGCGCCAGCTATCCGTCAACAGGTTCTGATGGAAAAGGCTATGGGATCGCGATGAGCTTTGGGCATTCATTACAGGAAATTTCTCCAGCGTTGGTCTCGCTGGTATCAAAGGAAGAGTGGCCCAGGCAACTTTCCGGATTATCTCTAATTAATGTCAAAGCATCTCTTTTTGATGGCAATAAACTAATTTTCGAACAGGCTGGCGAGGCTTTGTTTACCCATACTGGCATATCTGGACCTTGCATTCTTTCTGCCAGCTGCCATGTGAAAAACTCGAGGGAGTATACAGTTGAGATCGACTTGAAGCCATATATCTCTGAAGAGGAGCTTGCATTTCGCCTTGAGAAGATATTTTACAGCCCTGAGAATAAAAACAGGCAAGCCAGGCATTCCTTGGAAAAATCTGTGCCTAAAAGGCTTGCGCCAATTGTACTTATCTTAACGGGCATCGATGGAGAGCAAAAATCCTCCGCCCTCGCCCCAAAGAGCTTTTTGGCGATAGCCCAAACTATTAAACGCCTTCGCATAACTATATCAGGCAAGGGCAGATTCACTGAAGCCATCATCACCGACGGAGGAATAACAGCTAGCGAAGTGCACTCGTCAACAATGGAGTCTAGGCTTGTTAGTGGGTTGTACATTGCAGGCGAGATGCTTAACTGCCATGGATATACTGGGGGCTATAACTTGCAGCTTGCGTTTTCAACAGGCATCTTGGCAGGAGCGAGTGCAGGGAGCGGCAATTTGCCAAAAACTGTAAATCTATTCCCGATATAGTTATACTTCCTGGTGGTGTATCCTAAATTTCTTTTAGAGCTTTTTTATTGCTACAAGACTTTGCAAGTTGAAGCAGCCAAATTCTTCTGAAGTAAGGATTTTATCCTGTCCATGTTTGCCAACCATTGCGTTGTAGGCAAGCCATAACTGCAACAGAATGGCTCTTTGCCTCTAGCATTCAGCCAAAGCATGCCAGCCAGTATTTATCAATTCCGGCCTCTTTCGTTTATCAGGCTTGCAAATTCATAATACTCGACTGCCATAATTCTCGCCGCAACCTTCCGAAGCAACATTCCATTTTGTTTTTGCTGGTGAATATGTTGCTTTAATGGCGCCTTTTTTTTACCCATCAATGGTTGACTGCATTTTAAGCTTAAAGCTGCAGTCCCTAAAAAACAGTTGGCAAATGCAGGCGCATTTGATTTGCTGTATGTTTGGCTATTTGCGGATGAAGGTTCTATGAACCAACAAGGTGGACACTTTATGCCATTTCAATGCGCTTATGAAACTATAGCAGGTCGCAGCGAGGTATGGGCAAGTGAAACCATAGTGGTTGAATTATAGAGGTGACAGGGGATAGAGTGAAATGGAAGTTTGAATCCTGCAAAAGCCTTGCACACAGTTAAACAGCCAGGAGCTGCTTAATAATACGGTTCCTGGCTGTTTTAGCCAATTGATGGCTAGCCTGCTAATGGCCTTCGTACAATTGGATTTCAAGGCCGTTCAGGTCTGTAAAGAAAGCGAATCTGGAGCCTGTTATGTCGCTGTGGGCGATTCCCCGCTCCTCCAGCATAGCAAGTTTTTCGTCTAGATTATCTACAGCGAATCCGATAGTGACGCCTTTTGAGTTGATTGGTAGGGCATTGTCGTCTTGTATCAGCTCAAATTTGGTCTCATCTTCTCCCAAAAAAAGGATATCCCCATTGGGCCTCTCAATTTTCCTCGAGACGGTCAATCCTAAAAGCCAATTATAAAACTCAAAAGTCTCATTTAGCTTTGATGTGTGGATAGTTACATGTGCAATCATAATTCTCTCTCTCCTTTCGCTAAAATTGCCGAGAACCTCCGCCTTTTATAATAGGAGGCGACAGGTGGATCGGCATGGTATTTCTTTGGTTTTTAATTCAGGACCATAATGCAATTCCCTCTTGTGCTTGGTAAACGTTTAATCTTTTGTTGGCAACTGCTTATATGGTTTTACCGATTTGGTTAGGTACTCGCTGGATTTCAAAGGCGTTTTGAAGTGGATGATTTGGCTTATGTCTTGTCCTATACCCATTATAGCATAGCCCAAGAGCAAGGCTGTTATTACTTCCCATATTTTTTGAATAGTTTCTCAAATGATCAAGCCGTTTAACCTAATACCATTAAAGGAAATTAATTCGCTGACTATCTTTTGGCTTTCTGGCCAAAATATAGCCAGTGAAACATTTTTATGATGTAAATACTGGATGAAATGCATTATAGGATGCATAAACCTATTGCTCTTGTCAAAAATAGAACTGAACATACAAATAGCAAACATTGCCAATCGGAGGATTTATGTCAAGAAGAAGAAATTTTACAGCGGCAGCGCTAATAACAGTATCATTTATTGTTATTGCAGCGGTTATTTTTTTCAGCGTTGGAAGCCGCAATAATAGAGAAAATGATGTCGCTGAACAAATCGTAGGGGAAGGGTTGCCAGGGATTGAAGAAATAATCAAGGTAGAGCCTGATGTGCCTGAAGTGGTTGATAGCCCGCAAACTGCAGAAGTAAATGATATGGGGGAGAGCCCGGCAGAAATCCAACAAGCTGCCGATAGCGTAGAAGCAAGCGGGCAAATCGAAGCTGCTGCCCAAAACAATGTAGCCCAAGAAACGTCTGCACAAACGCTTGTAGACACAAATAAAATGGTCAACCCAGTTGGCAGCAACGCAGTGACAATGAGCTACAGCTTGAATGGAAGCCCTGTGTATTCCAAAACTTTAGCTGAGTACCGGTCCGACCATAGAGGGATAGATTTGAAAGCAGACTTTGGAGCCCCAGTAAATGCGGCATATGAAGGAAAGGTTGTTTCTATCCACAATGACCAATCGCTAGGCTTAACAATCCGCCTCGAGCATGGAGGCAATATCTTCACAGAATATGCCAATTTGGATCCTGACAGTATAGCTGTCAGCATTGGACAGACTGTTGAGCAGGGAAGCCAGATTGCGAATGTTGGCAGGAGCGCAGTTGTTGAAATATCAGATCCTGGCCATCTCCATTTCGCATTGCTGATAAGAGATATTTTTACAGATCCTGCACCATACCTTGGAATAAAGTAGCTGCAATTAATTAAATAAAGCACATGAAAAAAAAGAGAGGCCAATGAAGGCGAGCCCTTCCTTGGCCTCTAAATATTCTAGTCTTCATCTTCGTCAGGCAAAATAGCGTTGTGGTACACATCATTTACATCATCGTTGTCGTCGAACATATCCAGCATTTTTAAGAACTTTTTGAGCTGCTCAGGGTCTTCAATGGCTGTCTCAGTTGTCGGGTTCATGGCTATCTCTGCCGATACAGGTTTGATGCCTGCATTTTCTACCGCCGCCAGCAAATCGCTGAACAACTCGGGCTCTGCAGTGAGGGCATACCCTTCTTCGTCAGAGTCGAAATCAGATGCGCCTGCGTCAAGCGCCAACTCCATTAGGGCATCCTCGCTTATGTCAGGGCTTGGTGAAACCAGAATAACCCCTTGCCTGTTAAACAAGTATGAAACACAGCCGCTAGTCCCGAGGTTGCCGCCATTCTTGTCGAAAATATACCTCACATCGCCAGCAGTCCTATTTTTGTTGTCAGTCAATGTCTCGACAATGACTGCTATGCCGCCTACACCATAGCCTTCATATGTAATATTCTCAAACTGCCTGCCCCCAAGCTCCCCTACGCCTTTTTTGATAGCGCGGTCAATATTGTCATTTGGCATATTGTTGGCTTTTGCTTTGGCAATAGCTTCTTTGAGCCTCATATTTGTGCCTGGGTCCGGTCCGCCTTCTTTGACAGCAACAGATATCAATTTGCCGATCTTTGTGTATACCTTGCCTTTTATCGCGTCCTGCCTGCCTTTTTTATGTTTGATATTTGCCCATTTTGAATGGCCAGCCATGAGTGCCTCCGAAAAGTTATTTTGGTTGTATGCCGAATAGATTTAATTTGTGTAGCCCAAATGGAAAGCCCGCAAGTTGACATCAACATAGTTTGGTTTAATGTTCTTCTTGATTGCATCTTCCCATTCATCTGGAGCCATCTCCATGCGTTTGGCCAGCGCGCCAAGCAATACGACGTTCATCGTCATAGCTTCACCAGCTTCCAATGCCAAGTCATATGCGGCCACAACTGTAGTGTCAACGCATCTGGCGATTCGCTCAATGACATTGGGCGGGTATTCGGCAGTTTGCGCAAGCACCCCAACAGGATCTATCCTGAAGTCATTGACTACCACTGCGCCATCAGTCTTTAAATACGCCAAATTCCGCAGCCCTTCAAGCTTCTCGAAAGCAACAAGCAAATCTGCGCTGCCTAGCTCGATTACTGGGCAAGCCACATTTTCGCCATATCGTATTTGGGATGAGACGCTTCCGCCTCTTTGGCTCATGCCGTGTATCTCGCTCATTTTCACATCATGGCCTGCGTCCATCAAAACATTTGTCAAAAGTTTGCTGGCAGTGATTGTTCCTTGGCCGCCTACGCCAACAAGCATTATATTTTTAACGCTCACTAATTATCCTCCTTTAGCACTATAGCTTCTGAAGGGCAAATTTGGGCGCATATAGAGCATCCAACACAGCTGTCGTTGATTGACGCCAACATCGTGTCGTTGTCTACACTGATTGCGGGGCAGCCAGCAGATAGGCATATCGCGCAGCTGCTGCATGCATCTTCGTCGACTGTATACTTTTCTGTATACGCGCCTGTAAACTCGGTATTGTCAGATTCGGTCATCTTCTTGAGGACACATGGCCATCTGGTTATGATAACAGACGCTTCGTCTAAAGAAACTGCCCAGTCCAGGGCTTGTTCAACTTCATCCAGCATATTCGGGTTCACTGTCTTAATATGTTTGATGCCTAATGCTTTCGCTATTGCCGTCAAGTCTGCTATGGGCGCATCACCCATTGAGGCATTGAAACCGGTGCCTGGGTTGTGTTGGCCGCCTGTCATAGCTGTGATCCTGTTGTCGAGTATTATTGTGACTACTTTGGAGTTGTTGTAGGCCACGCTCATTAACGAGTTTAATCCTGTGTGCAGGAAGGTAGAATCCCCGATAATGGCTACCGCCCTCATTTTTGAGTCGAACATGTCAAATATTTTTTGGGCTCCATGGGCGCTGGATATGCTTGCCCCCATGCAAGTCACTGTGTCGATGGCGTTGAATGGAGGGGCGTATCCAAGGGTGTAGCACCCGATATCTCCTGACAAGAATAATCCATCACGGCCCCCCAAGGCGTAGAAGAGCCCTCGATGGGGGCATCCTGCGCAAAGGGTTGGCGGCCTTGGCGGCACATCTTCCAGAGAGTGTTTCGGGCCGGACAGCTCTTCACCGTAAAAAGCGAGCCTGATCCGCTCTGGAAGCATCTCGCCTTCAGTGGGGAATAGCTCTTTTCCAATTGCCTGGATCCCATATGATTTGATCATTGTCTCCATAATCGGATCATTCTCTTCAAGAACGTACAACTTGTCAACTTTTGAGGCAAATTCTTTTATGTTGTCAAGAGGCATGGGATGAGAAAACCCGACTTTGTAGTAAGACGCGTTTTCCATAAAAATTTCTTTGGCATAGTCAAAACAGACACCGCTGGCGACAATGCCTATAGCGGTATCATACATTTCTGCGTAATTATAAGCGGTGGCAATAGAGTATTTCTTCAACTTTTCGTTGCGTTGCAATAAGTTGATTCGCAATTGTCTGGCAATTGCTGGAACAGTAACATATTTTTCCTGGTTTTTCTTGAAGGGAATGTTGAATTTTGATTTTGGCTCCTTAAGCTCGACAATTGATTTCGAATGGCAAACCCTGGTAGTCATTCTGATGAGCACAGGGACATCAAAAGTCTCGCTTAGCTCAAAAGCGGTTTGCATCATATCATAGCATTCTTGTGAGTTTGACGGCTCAAACATAGGGACATTCGCATGGTATGCATAATGCCTGTTGTCCTGCTCGTTTTGGGATGAGTGCATTCCTGGCTCATCGGCTGTTATTACCACAAGGCCTGCGCCAATTCCTGTGTAAGCATTTGTGAAAAAGGGGTCTGCTGCGACATTCAAGCCAACGTGCTTCATGGAAGCCATAGCTCGGGATCCAGCTATTGCAGCGCCGATTGCGGATTCCAAGGCGACTTTTTCGTTAGGCGCCCACTCGGCGTAGATTTTATCGCTCTGGGCTGCTAGTTCTTGGAGTATTTCAGTGCTGGGTGTACCGGGATAGGCAGAGGCGAAACAAACGCCAGCGTCAATGGCTGACCGCGCAATTGCTTCGTCTCCTGTCAAAAGCTGCTTCATTAGTCACCTCGAAAATACGGTAATTGTTGTTGTGTTGAAAGCTGCTCCAAAAAAAGATATTTGCTTCAAAAAAATGCGCTTACTCAAGTGCTGGAGGCAAAACAATTTTTGGCAAGTTATTTGCATTTAAGCAATAGTAATATAAAATAGAAGTTAACTTGATAGCTTATTATGACTCTAGATCATTATAGTTTATTTACAGCTTTGCTGCAAGTTCTATTCTATTTCCAACGGGAGTTTACTTGATGGCGCAACTTATATTGCGTGTTATTAATTTATATTTTTGGTATAGCTCCAATTTGGCAATTTTGAAAAAGATGGGATTTGGAAGCGGAGATCTAACAACGCCAAATACCTTTAGGGCACAAGGCGCTGCTTGCAACTTGCTTGTGCAATCGTGTGGCAAACCTGCAATCTTCGTGCCAGCCAAAATCCCGGCAAGTTTTCCATCCGCAGTGTTCATCTGCCCTTTTGGGGGCACATGCATTATATTGGCATTTGTCTCACTCCGTTTGTTGGCAGGAACCGCAATAAGTGTATACAAAATTGTGCAGATGAAGTTTTTATCTGCATTGGCTGTATACCTGTATCGACCTTTGTCTTTTGGAATTTCGAACAATGGCCGGATCTTTTTTGGGGTTGGCCTTGTGCCATCTAGGTATAAACCAAATGCTCCGTATATGGCAAATGCTGAGGGATTCTGGCTCGGCAGCGGTAAAAGTTGCCCATGACCAGCCAAAGCTCATTTTTCGATTCACCTCCTGGCAACAATTCTGCACCCTTGGCAAACCGGATGAGGCCAGAAACTTTAGATGAGTTTGTTGGCCAAAGCGAAATTTTAGGCGAGGGCAAACTGCTAAGGCGAATGCTGGTGGCTGACTCAATTAAATCTATTGTTCTTTTTGGGCCCCCGGGCTGTGGAAAAACAACCCTTGCCAAAATAATATCAAATACGACACAAAGCTATTTTGAAACAATAAACGCCACAGCCAGCGGCATTGCGGATATCCGGGCTTGCATCGACAACGCGCTTAAAAGGATGTCTTCCCGCAACGAGAAAACAATTGTTTTCATAGACGAAATCCATAGGTTCAACAAAATCCAACAAGATGCGCTGCTTCCTTTTATTGAGAATGGCGTAATCACACTAATAGGCGCAACAACAGAAAACCCGTTTTTTGAATTGACCCCGGCTCTGGCTTCCCGGACCACTATTTTTACCTTGAAGCCCTTGTCTGCCGCCGAGGTTGGGACTATTATTAATAATGCCTTAACTGATGCTAAAAAAGGTGTTGGCGGTAGAGGGATTGTTGCTACTGAGGAAGCAATTTTGGCTTTGGCAGCGGCAAGCGACGGCGATGCCCGGGTAGCATTAAACGCTTTGGAGCTTGCGGCATTGACCACATTGCCTGACAGCAACGGCAAAATAAACATTACCTTTGATGTGGTTAGCGAATGCATCCAAAAGAGAATTGTCAAGTACGACAAAGGGCAAGATGAGCATTACAACACCATAAGCGCATTTATAAAATCTATACGGGGCAGCGACCCTGACGCTGCCCTATATTGGCTTGCCAAAATGATTTATTGCGGCGAGGATCCCAAATTTATCGCGAGGCGGATGGTAATTCTTGCAAGCGAAGATATTTCAAATGCCCAGCCTTCTGCGCTCACATTAGCCGTGGCAACTTTTAATGCAGTGGAAGTGATCGGTTTGCCCGAATGCCAGCTAAATCTGGCACAGTGCGCTGTTTTTCTTGCCTTGAGCCCCAAAAGCTCTACTTCGATGGACGGGCTTTTCGCAGCAATGGAGGATGTTAAAAAGATGCCTAGGGCCAGTGTGCCCGCCCATCTTACGATTAGCCCCTCCCAAGAGGATAAGCCAGAATACAAGTACCCACATAATTATCCGGCGGGATATGTCAGACAGCAATATTTACCGGATGCCCTTGCCGGCAAAAAGTACTATGTCCCCAAAGAGATTGGGTACGAGAAACGGCTTGCAGATTATCTAAAAAGCATCACCTTGCAGAGCGAGATGAAGGGGGGAGCCAATAACTAGCGTCTGGCGGCGCTTGTGAAAGCTTGATTGGGTAGCTTAAGTGCGTTTAGCGCTGTATTGCCCAAGTAATAGGCGACAAATTTGTACCGCTATCCCCTTGCGCAAAGGTTTGTGTTTAAAAGACAGGAGGGAAAGCAGCAGGGATGCAAACAACAGCAAACCGCTATAGCAACGTGCGATTTGCTTGCTGGCATGCCTCGATGAATATGCGAATTGGACAGGGACAAGCGCTCATTGTCGCCAACAACATGCAAGCGCTACGCGATGGTGTGTGGCACTCCAACAGAAATTTTTCCACGTTGACAACTGCAGCTTGCATAAGCGAATCCATAACCATTATAAAAATTCAATTATCAGAAACTAGCAATACACTATTGGCTTTGAGGAAGGCTACATAAGGAGGCGCGATTCCTCCCCCGCCAAGAGTAAGGGGCACCCTCGCGTAGAAATGATGAGAAAATACATTGCAATAACCCTCGCAATACTGGTTTCAGCCGCAGCGATTGTTTTTTTTACTTATTTCGGAGCAGCTAATATCACATTTGCAGAGACATCCAAAATAATTCTTTATAAAATTTTCGGTGTTTTTTCTAGTGAAGTGGCGCTGTTGGCTTCAAAAGAGACGATAATATGGCAATTACGCTTTCCAAGGGCATTGTTGGCGTTTCTAGTTGGAGGCGGCCTTGCATTGTCCGGGGCAGTATACCAAGCGATATTCAAAAACCCTATGGCAGATCCATATATTCTCGGAATATCTTCTGGGGCGGCGTTTGGAGCGACAATTGGCATCATTCTGAAAATCCCTGGTTCCTATCTTGGATTGAACCTGACAAATTGGCTGGCGTTTGCAGGCTCAATCTTGACTGTTTTTTTTGTATACAACATAGCAAAAGTGGGGAGGAGCGCAATGCTGACCTCCTTGTTGCTGACTGGCACTGCTGTGAGCCAGTTTTTAACAGCGTTTATTTCTCTTGCAATGATGCTGTCGGCAAATGAGATGAGGCGGATTTATTATTGGACATTAGGCAGCTTCAATTCAAAAGGTTGGTCCCATGTCGGGATGGTATTGCCATACATTGCCATCTCAGTGATATATATTTATATTTTCTCGAGGGACTTGGATATCATAATGCTTGGAGACGACACAGCTGTGCGTTACGGTATTGATGTTGAGAAGGTTAAAAGCCGGATGTTTGTTGTGACAGCGCTGTTGATGAGCGCTTGCGTCTCTGTCAGCGGGATAATCGGTTTTGTTGGTCTTGTATCGCCCCATATTATGCGCCTTTTTACCGGTCCTTTGCATAAAAAGCTAATGCCGGCAGCATTTTTCTTCGGGGGCGCCTTGCTGTGCATGTGCGACACGATCGCCCGCAGCGCAGCTAACTCTGAAATCCCTGTTGGCATAGTAACAGCGCTTTGCGGAGCGCCTTTTTTCATATATTTGCTGCGCGCTAAGCGCACGGAGGTTATTTGATGGAGCCTTTGCTTTCATTTGACCATGTTAGTGTGGGATACGATGAGCGTATTGTGTTGGATGATTTCTGTTTCGATTTGTTTGAAGGAGAGTTCGTTAGTGTGCTGGGGCCTAATGGGGCAGGGAAGTCTACGCTGATTAATGCAGTCCTCAATACAATAACCCCTACATCAGGAACGATCTACCTGTCTGGGAAAGACAACCGATCCTATTCCTACAAGGAGCGGGCATGTATCACTTCTGTAGTGCCCCAGCAGTTCTCGACATCTTTTGCCTTTACTGTCTATGATATAGTGTTGATGGGCAGAAGCCCTTTTTTGCGCAGGCTCCAGTCAGAGACGCCAGAAGACTTTGAGATTGTGGACCGTGCATTGCGCTTGACCAACACTTACCAATTCAAAGACAGAAAAGTCACAGCCCTTTCAGGCGGGGAGCGGCAGAGAGTCGTCATTTCAGGCGCTTTAGCCCAAACCCCAAAATTGCTGATACTCGATGAGCCGACCAGCCAGCTTGATATGCACCACACATTGGAGATTATGCAATTGATCAGGCGCCTCAACCAAGAAGAAGGGTTGACAGTGTTGGCTGTCCTCCACGATATCAATATGGCTTGCAGGTATTCAGACAAGCTATTAATGATAAAAGATGGGAAAAAAGTCATCGAGGGGCCTGTTGACCAAGTAGCAACTGAGGATGTGCTTACACCTGTTTACAAAGTTGATATGGTTGTAAGAACTAACAGGCTGACGGAATCTATTGAAGTTGTGCCAATTAAAAAAACTGATGATGAAATCCTGCCATACCGAAAACAGGTTTGTTTGGTGTGTGGAGGGGGCAGCGGACAGTCACTGATGGTTGAGCTGCGCAACAACCGTTACAAAACATGCGCTGCTGTATTGAACAGCTCTGACAGTGATGCAGAGGCTTGCCAGGATATGGGTTTTGAATTCGTGTTGGAAGCGCCGTTTTGCCAAATTTCTGATGAGAAATTTGAAGAATGCGTTGAAATAATAAAAAAATGTGATGTTGTCATAGTTGCTAGTGTGCCTTTCGGCTCAGGCAACCTGAAAAACCTGGAAGCAATCAAAAAAGCTGCAGAATCGAAAAAGTTGGATGTATACTTGATTGAATGCGGCAAAAGAGATTTCACAGGCGGTTTGGCCGATGCTATAATGGATGGAATGGTCGATGAGGGATATGCGAAAAAAGTGCTCTACCATGATCTTACAGGCCTTATTGCCCAAAATGTGCTCTAGCCAAACTTGGAGGTGGCAAATTTGAGGATTTCAGTTCAAGGATGCGGAAGATGGGGCAGTTTTATCGCTTGGTACTTAAGCAGGATAGGTTATGATGTTTGTCTATGGGGGCGAAAGACTTCAGCAAGCTTGGAGCAATTCAAGCAAACGAGAAAAAACACTTATCTTGAGCTTCAAGACAATATTCATTTGACTGACGACCTTGACGAATCATTGTCTTTTTCTGACATTATAATTGTAAGCATTTCAGCCCAGGAGCTGAGATCCCATGCAAAAGTGTTGTCGATGGCAGAAGGGATCGAGGGCAAAACCCTAGTTTTGTGCATGAAAGGACTCGAGGACGGCACAGGCTTGCGGCTAAGCCAAGTTGTCAGGGAAGTATTGGGCCAAAGAGTCAAAGTTGCCGTATGGCTTGGACCTGGCCATGTGCAGGATTTCTTGAATGGCAATCCAAATTGCATGGTGATCGACTCTGATGACAATGATTTGGTCACAGAGCTTGTTGAAATATTCAGTTCAGACCTAATCCGTTTCTATTACGGCCATGACTTAATAGGAAGCGAAATTGGCGCTGCCGCTAAAAATGTTATAGGCATTGCGTCCGGGATCTTGGACGGCTTGGAAATGAGCGCGCTGAAGGGCGCGCTGATGGCGAGGGGCTCAAGGGAGGTTTCGAGGCTGATTAAGGCCATGGGCGGCAATGAGCTTACAGCTTATGGATTGACACACTTAGGTGATTATGAGGCGACTGTGTTCTCAAAGTATAGCCATAACCGCAGTTTTGGAGAAGCGTATGTGAGGGGCGACCACTTTGAGCTGCTAGCGGAGGGAGTTGCGACCAGTTCAGCGTTGATGGCTTTAAAAGACAAGTACAATGTTGAGCTGCCCATTAGCTCTGCAGTTTATGATATTGTAATACACCAAAAAGATCCAATACAGACACTTTCAAATTTGTTTTTAAGAAGTATTAAAGGCGAATTTGTATAAAAATACAATAAAAAACATTGGCTATTGCAGGAATCGGTCTGTTTTTGTTTTCTGCCAGCCTTTTTTCCATCTCTTAGGGGCAGTCACGGCCAATTGGGGTTTGTAGCCTCGTTTTTTTTGCGGGCATTTTCCGCCACATTATCGGCAATCATATGCCGTCGCCGTCGCAACCCCGAAAACTTGCTGCTGCATGCAATTTGACGCTATAGTGCAATATCCATCGCTGTGTATTGGCTGAGCCTCGCTTAAGTTGCAGTCAACAAGCCTGTTTCTTTCCATAAGTAGCGCTATTGGAGTGGGATTATGAAAAAAGAGGCAACAAACCGCATTAATGGTATTATGAGTTTGCATAAACAAAATGCCTGGCAGGCGGGTCTCATGAAGAAAATACCACTAAACGAGCGGGTTGCATAGTTCCTTGAAGGATTAGCCGCCAATGAAGGCTAAAGAAGGCGATGTTGTGGCCAGGATGATAACAGCGAAGGTTTTGCCGGCATATTGCGGAAAGCTTGCAGGCATTGGGCGCCGCACAGGATCGAGCCGGGAGGCATATGGCTGTTTTTATTCGTGGTGGCAGCTGGGGCGGCAGCGCGCTGGGCGGTTGTGCAGGCGCTGTCTCGGCGAAAACGGCTTTTTGCCAGGGCAAAAGAGGCCGGCAAGCCGGTGGTTGTGCCTCTGGACGGCGCCACCGACACAAAATAGCTGCCCCAGTCCGGGGCGGCGAGTTTTGTGCTATGTCTCCAGGATATGCGGCAAGGCAAAATCCAAAATAGGGCTCGCCCAGGAATTGGCCCCATGCCTGCAAAAAGCCGAGACAGCTAGTTGCGCGGTTTTCGGCTCTTGGCAGCTAAACAGGTATGTTAACCCGCACTTTTGGGCGGAAGGCTATGGGCTGGTGTGCGCATTGGGGGCAAACAGGGCAATCTGCCCTGCGGACCACAGGGTCCAAATCAAGGAGTTTTCGAGGCTGGCAGAGAAAATAGAGTGTTGCCTGGTTGCAGCAAACTCGAAAAGTACTATATCACAAGCCTGTGACGCGCTTGAAAGGCATTGCAAACCCGGCGGCGCTTATAAGATGGCCTGAAGATGGGTTTGTAAACGGGAAAGCAATATTGCCTCCCAACAGATGAATTCACAGAGTTCTATAGTAAAATTGCGTAGTGTGCAATTCGAGATGTTCTTTTTGCAATTACTGTTCAATGTTATATATCCAATGCCGAACACTCCAATAAGGCAAGGAGAGTTTGAAAGCACTTTTTCGTTGAGCCAGGTGAATTAGTTGCTAAAAGTTGTAAAAATGGTTCTCGATGTATTTTTTGCCATGTTTTTTGTGGATTAGTGTAATTTCTCTAAAACGGTTATTCTATGTACTTTTGTTAAATGTAAGCATTCTTTTTCAATTTTTATTGAATTAGTTGTTTGTCTAGTATAGATTATTAATGGTATAATACATACAATATTATTTGCAGGCAGAGGTACACCAAAATGGCAACATATAAAAAGGGAATTGAAACTAAAGAGAAAATTTTCCAGTCAGCAAAAAAAATGTTTTACGAATACGGCTATAAGTCTGCGACCATCGAAAGGATTGCAGATGAGGCTAAAGTTCCAATTGGGTTGGTGAACTATTATTTCAAGAAAAATGATATCCTTTCACTTGTTTATTTGCAATTTATCGAGAATATACGCAAAGCAATTGATGACCAAGTAAGCGACACCATAGAGAACCCTTTACAGAGGCACATAATTTTCACTCGCATTTTTTATTCTATCATGCTAAACAATAATAGGAACAGGGAGTTATATAAAGAAATATTTATCAACCAACTGGTTCAAGCTGATGGAAGCGATCTGATAGGCAATGACTTTATGGATATTATCCGCACCTTTGATATCGACATTACAGAATCGATCTTCCGCAGATTGATGATAGCAGAGTATGGCGCTAGGCGTGAATTGTTGATTGACCGGTATGATGTGCTTGATCCCCAAAAGAGCAAAGATTTTATAAACTTCTTAGCCACAATATCAGTCAGATTGGCTGGTGTTGATATTAAATTGGTTATGAATAATATAAAGAGGGCTGAAGAGATACTTCGTTCAGTCGATTATTCGAGTATTAAGTTTTTAATATAAAATTTAACTATAGTACAGTAGGCTACATTGCCCCTCATTGGGGCTTTTTCTTTTTTTTGTGCTGGAGTTGGGTAAAAAAAAGCCTTTGATATTATGGTTTTGATTTTTGCTATGGTGGAAGTGAAGCAAATCATATACTGTAAATTCATATTTGCCTGTAGCGGATAACTGGGGCAAGCTGAGCAAACTACAACAATAACTGCGCTTTTTATGATTTACTATGGATAAAAAAAGGAACAGGCGGATGAATAGGCAAATTGACAGTAGAGTCGCAATTTGTTTGTTGCTTATACTAGCGTCACTAGCTGCTATTTGTCTTTCTGTAGGAATACAGGAAGGTTTCGGCAGCACTCCAGCCTATGTGGCTGGCGCCCTGCTAGTAGCCTCAGTTTTAAGTTTCGCGTTCTGCCTGAATGAGTCCAAGGAAGCTACCTTAAAGATATCCAGAATAAAGTTTGTTTCTTTGCGCGCGCCGTTAAGTGTGAAAAAGGAGAATGTGATCATGCTCTCTGATGCCCAAAGCGTTTTGGCAGTGGCGAAAAAGCGGAACCGGGAAGTGCTGGTCCATGAAGGAGAGCATATTTCTGGCTGTTATGTTATAAGCGACGGTTTCACATTTGCTTTTGAAAAAGAAAAAACTGAGCAAATTTTTAGTCGAGGCATACAAGAAGAAGCTGGAGATTCAGCGCAGTTTTCAACTTAAAACCACATAGAGAGGAAGGGATGCGATTAGAAAAAAACAAGCGCAGGTTCTCAATCAACTATGTAGAGTAGCTAATGTGCCCTCTGGCTGCTGCTATAGCGTCATACCGTGTACAATATCACGATAAAGAAAGATACTCGCAAAATCCAGGAAACACTACCAGCAATAGCAATTGGGCAGGAGGATCCTGTAGCGGGATTGTCGCCTCCAAGCTGTTGCCTATCAGGCACACAAAAAAAGGCAGTGGGGCTCCTGCCCACCTTGCCTTTTTTTGTGCTCCAGTTGTCAGTGCTTGATAACTATATCGCTTTCGTAAAAGGCTTTTGCGCCTTGGTAAGCGCTGTAAAGGTCGACTTTGCTAATGACTTCCATAGGAGCGTGCATTGACAGCACAGGCACGCCGTAATCAACGGTGTTTGACCCCTTTTGGGCGAGAATGAAGGCGACTGTGCCTCCTCCGCCTTGGTCAACCTTGCCCAGCTCGGTCATTTGCACAGGCACCCCATTTTTTTTGAACAAGTCAAATAGGGCGCGGATGTACTCTGCATCAGCATCGTTGCTAGATGATTTGCCTCTCGCCCCGGTGAATTTGGTCATTGCAGACCCGCTGCCAATTACAGCGCTGTTCTTGATCTCAAAAGCGCTCGAGAATGTCGGGTCGTATGCGGCATCAACATCCATTGACAGTACGTTTGTCAACTCCAACGATCTCCTGAAAGCAAGTTCGTCATATGAGCCGTTGCACTTGGCAAAAAGACTTGCGATAAAGTTCTCATACAACCGGCTTTGCAAGCCTGTGGCCCCAAGGCTGCCAATCTCCTCTTTGTCTGCCAATATGCATATGCAAGTGCGTTTGGGGTCGGTTGCAGACAAGATTCCTTTAAGCGCAGCAAAGGAGCAAACCCTGTCATCGTGGCCATATGCGGCAATCATAGAGGAGTCGAATCCGACATCCCTTGGCTTTCCTGCGGGAACTGCTTCGATCTCTGCAGTAATAAAGCTGTCTTCATCTATACCATATTTTTCGTTTAGAATTTTTAGGATATTAAGCTTGATCTTCTGGCTGACATCACCATCCCCTTCTATGGGCATGTTTCCGATGGCAATATTGAGCTGTTCTCCTGTAATGACTTCAGAAGCTTTCAAGCCCATCTGTTCGCTGGCCAAATGCACAAGCAAGTCCGATACAACAAATACGGGATCGTTCTCATCTTCGCCTATGCACACCTCTACTTTCTGAGAGTCTTTTGTATAGATCACGCCATGAAGGGCAAGCGGTATAGTTGCCCACTGGTATTTTTTGATTCCCCCATAATAGTGGGTTTTAAACAGTGCAAGGGCAGCGCCCTCGTCCTCATAAAGAGGGATTTGCTTCAGGTCGAGGCGCGGAGAGTCGAGATGGGCAGCTGTGATGTTGTAGCCGTCCATGCCCCCGCTTTGGCCAATAATAGCAATAGTTACGCCTTTTCCTCGAATGCTCTTGTACACTTTGTCATTTGGTTTCAGCTCGCCTGCGTCATCAATGTCGATGAAGCCGCAACTCTTTAGCATGTCTACAGTAGCTTTTGCAAACTCCCTTTCTGTCTTGTTAAGCAAAAACTCCTTGTATTCCTGTGCAAATCCAAAGGCGGCCTGCTTGTCAAGTGATTCCCATGCGCTTGTTTTTTTATAGGAAAGCTCTTTTTGCAGGTCTTTAAGCTCGTTGCCGTTTGTTTTTTCTGTTTCCATCATTTTACTTCCCAAACATCCATAAATTCTTCAATCTCGTGTGGATCCTTGACTATGTCGGATGTCAGCACTTCGCATCCATTTTGTGTCACTAATACATCGTCCTCAATCCTGATGCCTATGCCGTATTTTTCGAAGTATAGCCCTGGTTCGACGGTTATTACCATGCCATCTTCCAAGGGCATAGCTTTATCAATCACATCATGGGTGTCAAGCCCAAGGGAGTGGGAAACCCCATGGTAATAGTATTCACTGACTTCCTCGTCAGATGATACCAATCCAGCAGTTTTAAGCTCTGCTTTGTAGTACTCAATCAACAGCTCATTAAGCTGGTTGCAGGAAATCCCTGGCCTGACTTTGCTGATTATATAGAGGTTCGCATTCAGCACGATGTTGTAGATTTCTAGCTGCCTCTCGGAAAAAGAGCCGCTTACAGGGAAAGTCCGGGTCACATCGGAGCTAAACCACTCATAACTAGCTCCACAATCCATCAAAAGCAAATCGCCATCATTCATTTGGGATTTGTTCTCATCATAGTGCAAGCATGTTGCGTTGGCACCTGATGCGACAATTGTGTTGAAAGCAAGCCTGCCTCCGTGGCGTTTGACAACATACTCAAAAGCGGCTTGGACTTCATACTCCTTGAGGGAGGGCTTGATGTGTTTAAGGCTCTCTTCAATTGCTTGCTTAGTAATCCTGGCTGCAGTCCTGATCAGGTCAAGCTCCTCTGGGCTTTTGATAGCCCTCATAGGCATGGTTAGTGGAAACAGGTCTCTTATTGTTGCTGTAGGGAACATCCCGGAGAGTTTGCCGAGCAGTTTGTTGCTTACGCTTGTTGGCTCATCTATTTTGGATGGCTCGCTGTAAAGGTACATTTCAGACAATCCGGTCGTATTGTGGCTGATTAGGCAATCATCAATTTCGTCATTGAACCGGACATTTGATATGCCCGTTATAAAAGTGCATTCCTTGGGTTGGTACATCTTGCCAGTCCATTTCTCTTTTGTTTTGTCTGGACGGGGTATAAACAGTGTCTCGCCAAGGGTATTCTCATGGCGGTAAAAAAGCAAGTACATTCCTGGATAGGCAATTCCTGTGAAATAGTAAAAATTGCGGTTTACTTCGTAAGGATAAGCAGTATCATTGGTTGATTTGATTATTGGCGCGCTATGGATAAGTGCGATGGAGTTTTTTGGCATTAACCGTAGTAGCTGCATCCTTTTGCGGACATAAAAATCTTGGTTCACAAACTTCCTCCCAATACGATTCGAAAATACAGTTATCATACATTATAGCATGACTAGACGATAGCTGGCTTCTTAATATATTGATTGCTGGTGAAAAATCTTATTTTGGTGAAAAGACGTTCAAAAAAGCATTTTCTATAATAAAACCAACCCAATCGGGCAACACTATTGGTGAAATAAAAAACAATGAGGTAAGACATGGCCAAAAAAGATAAGCGCAAGGCAAAAAGCTCTAAAGATCTTAATGGATCTTCAAGTTCATCTAGCTCAAACTCATCATCAAGTTCTAGCTCAAGCTCTTATTCTGATTCGTCAAGTTCAAAAAGCAGCAGCTCAGATTCAAAAAGCAGCAGCTCAGATTCAAAAAGCAGCAGCTCAGAGCACGGGTCGGACAACTCTTCAAAAAGCTCAAGCTCAAACAAAAGTCGATAGGGCAAGAGAATTCTAAACATGGTGGGCCACAGCGGTCCACCATGTTTTAGATATTATCTTTTTCCCATTGTTACCGATATAACTCAATTTATAATTGAATCATATTGGCAGAAACGAAACATAAACCATAATAAAATAGCAGGAGCAAAAAATGAAAAGAGTTACAATATATACTGTCCAAGGCTGCCCTTACTGTTCAAAGGCAAAGAACCTGTTTGAGAGCCAAGGAATTGAATACCATGAAGTCCAGTTGAGATGGGACACTCCACAAATGAATGACCTTATTGCAAGGACAGGGCATCAAACAGTCCCCCAGATTTTTTTTGGCGAGCAGTTCATTGGAGGATATGACCAACTGAATGCTTTCCATAAACAAGCTAATCTGAAAGTGTTTTTATATGAGCCTACCAAACAGTAGTGCGCATAATATACATGAAACCGCAAACTCGGCTCTTAATATTCTGAAAGTTTAGTTTTGCCCAAAATGTCGGCTTTTGCTGGTATTATTATTGATTAATGGAATTAAACATGGGATGATACATACAAACGACAATGCCATATCTAGTATTTAGCAGTGAATTTTCGGTAACAATTGACCTGAACTGTTCCATTCCACCCTGTAGAGAACTAAATATTATAAATTGCTAGCGCTGGCAGCTAATTTATCAAGATACTTGAAAACTGCCAGGCTGTAAATCGCCCGGAGGTTTTTTAGTATCGTAAACGCTTGGCTTGAGAAATTTTGATTAATAGACAGGTTGTAGCAGCAGCAAAAGAGAGGGCGCTGTTTTTTCTTGATTTAGGCAAGCTCTCTTTAGAGTTTTTCAAATCCCAGCTAGCCTTTGTTGGGTATCTTCGGCAGGAATATAGTTAGTTTTGCCGGCCAGTTGTTGGGAGGTAAATGGTGCCTGCTTTTGCCTGAAATGTAAACGTTTGCGTGCAACGTATAGCAAAGCAGTTGTGCCAACTTTTTAGAGATTGGTTTTCAACTAACTGGATCTTATTGTTTTGAAAAATCAGAAAACTGCTATTCAGCAAGCCCAATGAAATATTAGGCTTGCCGAAGGAATCGAGGAATAAAAAACGGGGATCAAAAAACGATTGGCTGGTTTGGAGGTATTGTTATGTATTCTGACGTTTTAGTTGTGATTAGTGGAATGGTTGCCCTGATGTTTTTGCTGGCTATCATAGGGGTAATTGCTACTGGGCAAAGCAGAGGCGCCATTATCGCCGTGATTGGCGTATCGGCTTTATTTATCGTAGCTGCGATATTTTTCGAGTGCGTGTTGGAAATTGGGTGGGAACAAGGAATTGGAGTTTTTAGTGTCGTCATCGGCTCTGCGCTTTTATGCTGGATCGCGGCTTGTTTCGGTTTTAAGACAAAGCAAAGTTCCGGGTCGTTGATGGGAACTTTGTCATTGCTGGTGCTTATGCTGTTTATGGCTATAGTATTAGCCTTTGGGGCTTTGCCATGGGTTTGCGTGGGGTTTTCTTCTCTGCTTGTTGGAAGTTTTGTATTATTGATGCGCATCAACGCAAAAAAAATATTGTTTAATAGTAGAAAAGCAAATAGATAAAAAAAATGCGTATCTCGCTAAGCGGCTAAGTTGCTAAGGCGGCTGATGTTGCCATAGAGTAGAAGGTTCTTGATAATTGCAGCGATCCGTGAATAGGATATCATCCCCTTAGGATAGGCCCTCCTCAAAAGAGGACAAGCCTAGCCCTATGACAGGCGCGCTAACAGCATAGGGGAACGAGCCGGTGATTGGCCTATTGCGCTGCCCGAAGAAACATATGATGGACATGTGATCCTCGGCTGCATGGGGCTATAGGAAATCTATAGCGAGAATATCACTTTTTCCACTCCTCTTTTAATAAGCCGGTAATACACTCGTCTTTTAATTGACCGTCGGCCATGCATTTATATCTTTTACGTTTCACGCCCTCAATTTTATATCCAAACTTTTCTTGCATTTTAAATGACGCATTGTTGCCGGTAAAAAAACCATTTTCTAATCGTCTCAAACCTAGATTTTCAAAAGCAAACTCGATTCTCTTGCCAAAAGCCTCAGAACCATAACCTTTGCTGTGGTATTTTGTATTTAGCCAAATACCGCCCCCACCAGAAGTACCGTGAAACTTGTCAATTCTATCAATACTTGTACCACCAATTACTTTGTTTTCACTTTTAAGCACAATTGCAAACTCGTATGATTTTCTATTATCGCCATCGTTGGTATTTTCCATACAATAACCGACCCATTGTATGGCCATCTCTTTTGTATAAGGGTGTGGTATAGACGCCAGCCATTTTGATACATCGATGTTATTTAACCCCTCAACAATATCGTCAATATCTTTTTGCTCCCAATCTCTTAAAATCAATCTATCGCTTTCTAACATTATAAGTAACCTCCATAAAAATAGTCTGAATTTAAATAGTGCCGTTTTCGCTAACTTGACCAAAGATAATATTTTGCCACTCACCACTACTGCAGCCAGGAGATTCAAAATGGGGACAAGCTTTAGTTCAGAGAGCTAGACATCCTCTAGGGCGAGTGGAGCCTGAACACAGTTGCATCATTTCATTGCAAATATTAAACCTGGCAAGCAGATAGAAGATTAATTTAAATAATTGCCACCAAGTATTTGAAGGCGCAGACAAAACTGTTATAGAAAAATGCAGGAGAGCTTGAGGAGGCTTGTTGCCGGCTAGGGAAGTCAGCTGTGATGTTTAGGTTGCATAAAATCTGGCAGAGAGCCTTAGTTAGCCATGGCGGGCAGGCTGTAGTGGCTGAAAATCCCGTTGCCTTAGTGGCGGAGGCGATGCAGGCGAGCGACTCTTCGCCTTTTATCACATATACCTCGTTGTGCAAGCTTCTTGTCTTGGGGCGATAACGGATTGGCACTGCGAGCTCGACCTGACAGGGAGCTCGATGGCTCAATCCCGTTTGCCACCAATTTTATTTGGCGCACATGATCCCATTAAACCTAGTCTTGCTCATTAGCATAGTGGTAGTCAGGTGGCACTAACTCAGCTATTTTCTGCAAGATATAGAGATCAGCTGAACGTTTTGCTTCGTTATTCACTAACGCAAGATCAGAGGCAAGTATTGGAACGCCAATATTTAGCGAATATTTACAAAATGGATTCAACTTAGGTTTTGCGCTAAGGCTGTGGGGGGTGACACCTACAGGAACAAAGTAAGTTTGGTCAGCTAACTTGGCGCGGCGGATATTTAACAGAACCAGTGAGATAGTGGAGAGTATGTTTTCTCCTGTGATTGATTGGTTTTTATCAGCAAATACATAACGCTGGCGTGTCGCTTGCTGGGCAACGACAGCAAGGCCGCCACCAGAAATGGTCTTAGCGAACTCGCTTGAATAATTTGCTACTAATGATGTCTGCAAAGCGGAAACCCTGTCATTGGCGCCAAGTCGCAAAGCAGTGGCAGGCGTTAATATTGGAACAAGATTTACTCCTATTTTAAACAATTTTGTTCGATAACGGCAGATACTTTCAAACCAAGGCAAATTGACAGGCACAATTATCTCCCGCTCTGGGAAAATACTGAAAGCATAGAGTATTGCACAAATAGGGTCATTCAAGGTGGGATGGTTTGTCACCATTATATGGCCGCAGGGCGATGCAGCAAGCTCATAGCCGTTAACGCTATAGGGAAAAATCAAACGCACAAACCGCAGTGCATTCAGCTTTTTGCGGTACCAGATATTGGGGTTGAATTTCTCGTGAATCAATACAAACGGATTGAAAATAAAAAAAAGAAGAATCCTGCAAAAGAAACCTGTCAGCATCATTTTGCGTTTCAACACCCGGCCTGGTTCCCCGAATGTCAACAAGACAGATTTGCCGTTCTCCATATCATTTATGATATTCGATGCATTAGTTGACATATATACCTCAAAAAAGCATAATTCTTATGGGACATTACCTAATTGTGCTTTAAAACCGATGTAGATAATGCCGCATTCTGCAATGGAAAAAAAGTAACTTGTTATAATAGAAATAATTTCTCTGGATTCTAGCATCTATCAATGGTATAGCCATTGGCGTTGATCCAATAGTAACACAAGCAATTGTAATTCTCAAATGTTAAAAAGGATACTATTTTTTAGAGCAACATTTTTTTGTGTATGCTTGCGGTTCTATTGTCCAAGGGAAGTTTTTTAAGCTCTCTTGAAGTGATTCTGAATGTAAAAGGAATAGAACAATTGCACCAGAAAGAAAAGCGTTTCTGGCTTGCAGATAATATTATTAGCAAGCGGCCAATCTCTAAAGATCGATCATTATTGGATTCTTTGTGAAATAGTCTTGGCGCTACGATAATTGTTCGTTCAATCTAAGGCATCCAATCCTGCTCAAAAAGAAAAACCGCATTGTTACGCGGTTTCTGTTTTGTTTTGTGAATGGAGACAGCGGGATTCGAACCTGCGACCTCTCGCGTGTGAAGCGAACGCTCTAACCAGCTGAGCCATGCCTCCTTCTTTTTTAAATAATAGCATAAAACAAGCAGTGAATCAAGAAATGCGAATGCATGGAAAAAAATAATCAATTTCAGCTGAATTGCTGTGAATTGTAGCAAACCAGCAAAGTTGCTGAAAGCTAAGGGAAACCACATCATTTCGATTGTTTGTAAAGAACAGGTGTGGCTACCGCCTCCAGTCGTTATTGTTTCAAATAAACGCTTCTTTTTGCGTATCATTGCCTACCCCTGCCAGGCATTTCTTCTTGAAATATTCAGAATGCCCAAATCGGCATTTATCAGAGCCAAAGCCCAGTCAACCGTTCAAAGCTGTGTCAATGACTGTAGTGGTCCCCTTTGTCAAGACATTTTTTCATACATTTTATAGTTGGATCAGAGCGGTATCAAATCCCTTGACTTGTCCTTATCCTTGAGCTGTCCTTGACCTGTCCTTCGGGGGCGGTGGGTGTAGCCCACCGCGATTTTTGTTTAAACAGGCAACGTATTTTCGCTGTGAATGAGCTTTAGTGGGACAACGCCGGTTATTTCCTGTAATGCGCTTGTGCTGGCGTTATGTAGCCAAGGCTTTGGTGGAGCCTTTTATTATTGTAAAACTCAAAGTATTCCCTAAGCCCAGACCTGCATTCCTTTGTAGACTGGCAATCTGACAAGTATACATTCTCATACTTCACGCTCCTCCATAGCCGCTCAACCATTATTTTGTCAAATGCGCAGCCTCGGTGGTCCATGCTTATATGGCTTCCAGCTTCTATGAATGGCTCGTAAAACTTCGGGCTTGTGAACTGCCCTCCTTGGCCTGGGTTCATTATCTGCGGGATGCCTTTCAGCCTGGCAGCCTTGCCCGCCTCCAGGACAAAGCCTATATCAAGCGTGTCATCGAGCTCCCATGACAGCACGAGCTTGCTGTGCCAATCCATTATCGCTACAAGGCACAAAAGCTTCCACGCAAAGGGATGTATGTGATGTCGACACACCAGGCTTGGTTGGTCTTGCAGATCTGCAGCCCTTCCAACAAGCACGGGAAAATGTTGCTTTCAGCCCCTGGCTTGCTGGTGCGTGGCTTCGGGTATATAGCCTCAATGCCCATTTGCGCAATATGGCCCCTTACAGCCTTCCTTCCCGCTTCCAGCCCATATTCCGCCTTCAAGGTTTTAGAAATGCGCCTGGAGCCGGAAAATGGGCTTGCTGTGTAGATTTTGTCTATATTCCTGCGCACAAGTGGGCTATAACTTGGGAGCCCTATTGGCGTATAATAGAGGGAAGAGCGGCTCGCTGACAATGCCTCTGCTTGCCAAGACAAAGGGATTTCGCCACCCTTTTCAGCCATTCCAGCACGGCTGCTGTGGCTAAGGCTCTCTGCCAGATTTTTTTTTAAGCCACTCGCACATTGCAGTGACCTTCCCCAGCTGGCAATACGCCTCGTCTAATTCATCCTGCATTTTCCTCTCCTTCTCTGCAGCTTTCTCTGCCCCTTCAAATGCCATGTGGCAATTCTTGAGAAATTCACTCTTCCATCTGATTGCTTGGTTATGGTTTGATGCAACTTCGCTTAATGTCCTGTCGCCCTTTATTATGTCTAGCACAACTTTTGTTTTAAACTCTGAACTGTAGCTTTTTCTCATTGTTGAATCTCCTGCTTGCATTATCGGTGATCCAACTAAAATTACGCTGTTTTTTTATCCAGATTTCTGGGACCATTATAGACAGCTTGCTGGCTGTTGAAAGAGAAACTGCAATGGCAAAGAATACGTTGGCTATTGATGGCACATTATCTCGCTGGGAGCGTCATCAAAACTACCACATAAGTAAGCAAATACAGCAGCCAAAGCAATGGCGTGTAAAAACGCTATTGCTTTGGCTGCTTGTAGTAAAGATAGTAGCTTAATTACTTGATTTCGTAGGATTTGATATCAGGGTCTTTATCGGTGAGTTCGACCAGTTGGGGCAAAATTGTTTGGAAGTGGTCTGTTTCGCCGTGGAGGTCAAGGGCTTCTTGTGATGCCCAACCTTCGACAAACCTAAATAGACATTCGTCTACTGTGTCCCTGAAAAGACTGTAGAAAAGACACCCTTCTTCTTTTAGTGTCCCATCTATAAGCGGTTTGGCCTTTTCAATCATTTCTTTTTCTTTGCCGGGAACGGCATGGAGGTCAGCATGGACTATGATCATTATTATTCTCTCCTTTTATATTAATATGGTTAATCCAATAACGCTATTATACTGTAGTTACATGTCATCTACACATAACTACTTTATTAAGCTTTGTCTGCATTTGTCTTCATTGGCATTTTGGCCTGGTAAGAAAAAATGGGTTGATTTCAATGATATTTGTTATAATAAAGAAATTACAGATAGTGCCTTGATGAAAATTTTCATTTTCGCTTCGATTGCTTGTATTTTAAGACAATTTTTGATATGGTTGTTGCATAGTAACTGTAATGAAATATGAAAACATATTCAATACAACTTTAGTTGACAATAGATTTTATCACGTGTAATCTAATAACCAGGCATGGGTAGTCGATTAGTTTCGCAAAACTCCAATTAGCAGCAATCTTAGACATTAAATTCGCATAAAATTGAGCAAATTTCACCTAAACCACAGTATTGCAGAAAAAATAGCACGCCACAGCCCTTTATTGGTTGCTAATGTGAAAGACATTATATAAAGATGGAAAATGTCAATATGTGTAATTTCATTTTAGCCTTGATATCAAATATTGGCGGCTAGTATAGAAGCCAATAGTAGTTAGTTGCGCTATTTCAAAGATCAATGTAACTATAAAATACATACAAACAGCAATATATATTAAGACGTAATCATTCTTAGAAACTAAAGGGGGATTTCAAATGACCAGCTTTGTAATGTCAAAGCATCAAATGGTAGTTCTTTTTAGCCTTCTTAGCAAAAGGGCAATTCCAATTGGATTTGTTGATTTGCTGCCTGTCTGCAACAATGACAGGATAGCAATTGTTAGAGGTTTTATCGAGAACAAGATATTGATTCCATCAGATAACAAACTAAACACTGACAAAAACTTAGAGGCTTACCTTGAACCAATATTCACAAGTGAAAAGGTTCTTATTTTAAGCTATGGCATAAGCGAGCTGGGCCATTTGTTTAATGCGACATTTTATACATCAAAAGGCAGCTTAGTCGCGCTTTTGGACTTGCCTGACAACATGGTCCAAATGGTGAAATTCGACAACTATTCCGAACTGGATATTTTTCTGCCTTCATTAAGCCAATCACGCGAGATGAATGGCGAGTATATTAATTACGTTTTATTCCGCAGAGACACACAAACCGTCCATAGTGCAAAAAAAGCAAATGGTTTGGTGGATGTGGAAGAGCTTGTAGCGGATGTATCACAAACACTGGCAAAACAAATTTTTACAACCTCCCTTAAAGACTATCAAAAGCTGTTTGCAAATAAGGCAAGAGAAGTATTTGATGTATTCAATCAGCAGCCTGTAGCAGTCCATGTTAACTCCTGCAAGTATTGCATGTGAGATGGTTTTGCTGTGGCGCTTAATGGTTGAATTTTTGTGTATATCAGAGTTACAATAGAAGAATGGCAATGGAAGAAAAAAACCGTATCGAGAGTAAAGCTCCTATTGAAAACTTTGAAGACATTGAATTTGAATCTTATGACTACCTTGTTGTTGACTTTAGTGCATTTTTTTCCGATATTAGCCAAAAGTTGGCATATGTATTAAACAACAGCAACAGAGTATTGATATCGACAACCTTTCATGAAGAATGCATGCAAACAAGGCTGGTGGCTAGCCTATCGAGAAGGAAACTGTTCGATTTAAATAATTCTCGAGTTCCAATAACTGGGCTTACCGTGGCATCTTCAAAAATAACCAATGTGAATGGTAGAATCGACACTTACAGGTTGGCAAGCTCCCTATGCCAGCAAGGCAAAAAATTGTTGGTTGTTGCAGATAACTCGACCCTTGCGGAAAACATATTCTCGAATGGAATTGATTGTGACATTTTTGATTTATCTATAGAATCGATGTTAAGCAAGGCAGATCTAAGCCTAAAGACACTTTGGCTAGAGAATACTATGTATGCTACAACCGAGACGCCAAAAGGGCCTGAGCTATACACAGCCACAGGGAGCATCACTTTAAGCTCGATTTTTAATGATTCTGGCCGGGAGGCCTTGATATGCAACATTTTAGGCAATGAGCTTTTGTTTGCAAAGATATATAAAAGTGTTTCGTTGACAAAGGAAAAAATAAGCAATGTAGAAAACCTAGTCGAAGTTGGAAGAGATTTGGGTGTTAGCTGGGCAGCCTTTCCATTGGAAGTAGTATATTCTGATACTGGATTGTCGGAGCCAGTCGGATTCACAATGCGCCGACTACCCGAGGCAATGAAAACATTAGACAAAATCGAGCTCTTTTCTGGTAGAAACGATGACGTGCTGCCAAAATATTCCTTAGTCCCATTCTTGTTTCCATATGTGCTTTGTCTTGATATTGTAAGCAAGATAAACTGGATGAGCACAAAAGGCGTGTTGGCAACAGATATGAATGATGGCAATTTCGCAGTATTGCAGTCAGATGTGTTTTTTATGGATGTAGATAGTTTTGCTTGTGGCAGCTATGTCAGTGACACTATTGCCCAAAACAATACAACTCGGGAATTTGATTTTACCCAAAAACAAGAAATCATCCAATTTGCCACAGAGTCTCTATTGATACTGTGTTTCAAGCTAATCACTTTAGGTGTGCAGCCAATGTACAAGGGGCGCTTCAGGTTCCGCACAAACAGGGTTAACAGGCAACTGGATTATAAATGGAATTTGATACCTAAGAACTTGAGGGATTTGTTCTCTAAAGTTTTCGAGAATAATGAGGTTTGCCGAATTGGTGAATTAGCCAACGAACTTGCCATTGCCATCAGGACTTTAAAAGAGAATGGGATAGGTTCGACATTGATGAGAGAAGCAGTAGGCGAGCATATTTTTATGACAAGAAGCGACGATTTAGGCCAAGCTTTCTTCTGCATGATGTCACTCTCAGCCGATGAATCAAACGATTTGCTCTACTTTAATTTTAATGTAGATGCTTCGCTGCCGATAATGGTTGCCGCAGATTCAAATCCAAACAAGCTGTTCTTTTTTTATAGAAATTCTGACCAAACATATAGTATTGCTGCATTTGATGGAAATTCGTACAAATATTTAAGCGCAGAGAAAAGCCCAGGTGGAAAGATCACACTGCACTTAGTCCAGAATGGGCAACAAAATTCTGCAAAATGGAGAATCGAGTCGTTGGAAGCTGGGAATCCTGGCTGTTTAGAGTGTGTGATTGGTTGTGAAGCATATCCTTCATTAGTCTTGGAAGTCGACCAACACTCGTCTAGCCTAACTCTGGCAGACAGGCTGAATTTCCCGCATGCTAGCCGGCAACAGTTCATGTTGTCGATATGCTCTTAAAAAATATAATCGCTAAGACCGAAATGGAAAAAACATACGGCGCATTGGCAAAAAAAGTTTAAGTGCGTTGCGATAGGTGGCTTTTATGAACACAAACATTTTACAAAATTCGGCAAAACGCATGCCGATTGCACTCTGTCTCGATGTGTCGCCTTCGATGGGGATGAAAAAGAGGATCGAGCATTTGAATATAGCTGTTAAAATGTTTTTCAAATCGTTGAAGGATGACCCTAAGGTTCTGTCTTCTGCTGAGATTGCCATTGTTTGTTTTAGCACTGGTGTTGTCGCAGACAGAGACTTTCGGTACCTAGACGCTTTCCCAATCCCCCGTTTTGCGCCAGTGAAAAAGGGCAGGACAAATATGGCTGCTGGCATACAAAGGGCTCTTGAAAAAATTCGTGACCACAAATATATTTTGGACACATCCGAAATTGAGTATCATGTACCATTTTTGATTGTCATCACTGACGGCAACCCGGACAATAACGATGACAAAGAGTTGTTGGGCAAAGTTGTAGAAGAGTTGAAGGAACTCGGCCACTTGCCTGAGTCAGAGCAAATAGTCCCCATAATCGTTGGTGTTGGAGACGAGTCGGATTCTGACAAGTTGGATGAGATAGCAAGCGGGTTTGCCGTGAAAGCGTTGCGTGTCAACTCATTGGATGAGGAAGAAAACCTCTTTACAGACATCTTCACTTTCATAAGCAAATCAGTGCTGTACAGTGTCAAGGGAGACCGCAATGCCTCCGAGCAGATCAAGGCCACATTGGCAGGATACAATCAACTGCAGGAACAATTTGAACAAGCGAAACTGCGAAGTGTGTTTTAAAAACAAAAATTGCTATTGAACCCCTTCTGTGAGGATGGGGTTTTTTTGAGGTCAAGTTGATAAAACGTGCCGCAAGTAATTTCTTTGCTGCTAGAATTATTCCACAGCAACAAAGCCATTCTTGTTGAAAATGCTCTCTGCTTGCATGTCGCATTCGGGAAGTGAAAAACTGCCTAGGCTATCCATGCGTTATGAATAGCCTACAGCATGCTGGCTTTTTTGTGGAGCATCCTACAAACTTGGCAATAACTCGAGGATTTGGGTTATCAGGTTGTGTAAAAACGAAAGAAAAAGCCCAAATAGAGGCGAAAGAAAGTATGGTTTAAGTATGGATCTTGACAGAATTAGAGTAGCAACTAACGAAATAAGAAATGTACACCCCTCCTTCCTTGGCGATACCACTAAAGCATTCGAATATATAAAAACTTTGCCAATGTATGCCCAGACCCCTCTAATCAGCTTGGACAACTTGGCGGCTCAAGTTGGGATCGGAAAACTGCTTGTAAAAGATGAGTCAAACCGGTTTGGCCTAAAGTCATTCAAACCAATTGGAAGTGTTTTTGCAGTTTCAACGCTGCTTTCCGAGTTGGTGTCTGGTTGTGAGCCACACTTCTTTGATAGTCTTGAAGAAAACCTTTTGGATTTTGCCAACAAGCCGGTTTTTGCCACTGCATCTGACGGAAACCACGGCTATGGGCTGGCATGGGCGGCAAATATCTTTGGATGCAAATCAACAGTTTTTTTGCCTGCGGGCACTGTGGAAAGCCGGATTTCGGCAATCGACTCGATACCCAATGGCAAAGCTGTTTTGACGACTGTTGGTTATGATGAAACAGTTAATCATGCAAAGGAATATGCCCAGTCCAGCGGGGCTGTGTTGGTCCAAGATACATCCTTTGAAGGATACGAGGATGTCCCAAAGTTGATTATGCAAGGATATTGCGCAATTGCATGCGAGATAACCGAACAAATTGAAATTCTTCAAGTTATGCCAACCCATGTGTTTTTGCAGGCAGGAGTCGGCTCATTTGCTGCTGCTGTGTTATTGGGGCTAAAGAGCTTTTTTGAAGCTAAAGCTCGCCCAATGCCGGAATTCGCTATCGTCGAACCTCTTTCAGCCGCTTGCTTATTCGAGTCTGCCATATCCGCTTGCAAGGAAATCGTAAGTGTGGTGGAGGAGGAGACGATAATGGCTGGTTTGAAATGCGGCACTCCTTCTAGGCATGCGTGGGAGGTGCTTAAGGATTGTGCAAGGTACTTTATTGCGTGCCCGGATTCTGTGAGCGCACATGGGATGTGGGTTTTGGCTCATCCGGCAGGGGAGGATGCTCGAATTGTGTCAGGCGAGTCAGGGAGTGTTGGAGCGGGGTTGGTTAGCGCGCTAAGACACCCTAGTTGTGCGGGGATTAAGGAAACACTAGGTCTTGGCAAGGATTCTGTCGTTCTTGTTATAAACACTGAAGGGGACACAGATCCGTCGAACTACCACCAAATTATAAATGATATCTCAAACAAGCAATTCAATATGCTTGGTATTTGAATCTATGTTACTGTAATTGCAAAGCCAACACGAGGAATCCTCAAAGCATAAACTTGTGCTTGTCGAAATATCAAGAATTACGTTGAAAATTGACATCATATTATGAAAAAAGAGGCAACACACCGCATTAATGGTATTATGAGTTTGCATACAAAAATACCAATCAGGTGAAGCCTCATGATTAATATACCACTAAACAGCCAGATTGCAAAGCGACTTGAAAGGCTAGCCATTTATGAAGCCTCCCAGCAGAAAAAGGCAATGCTGGCGGGCAGGATAATGGCAGCGATGATTTTGCCGGGATATTGCGGAAAGCTCAGTGGCATCGAGCGGAGGACTGGATTGAGCCGGGAGACATATGGCTATATGCTGAGGGACAATAGCTGGGACGACAGCCCGCTTGGCGGCTATGCCGGAATAACTGCGGCGGAAAAGGCTTTTTCTGCCGCTCAAGGGGCTGGCAAACCGGTGGTTGTGTGCTTGGACGGCACCATCAACACAAGGGAGGCTCCCCGGAGCGGGACAACCAGCCCCTCGGAGGGGATGGGCTTCCACTACTCGCACAAGGACAAAAAGAAAGTTTACGGCTGCCAGACTGCCGGGATGCTTATTGGCGCCATGGGCAGCGATTTTTTGTGCCATGGCTTCAGGATATATGGCAAAACAAAGTCCAAAATAGAGCTGGCCCGGGAATTGATATCATGCTTGCCAGAGGCCGAAACCGTTAGTTGCGCGGTTTCCGGCTGCTGGTATGCAAATAAAAACATAATCCCGGAATTTTGGGCCAAAGGCTATGAAGTGGTTTGCGCATTGAAAACCAACAGGATAATCTATCCCGCAGGGCACAGGATCCAAATCAAGGATTTCTCAAAGCTGGTTGAGAAAAACGAGTGTTGCCTCGTTACAGCAAACTCGAAAAAGTACTATATCTACAAGCTTGAGACCCGCTTGGCGGGCATTGAAAACCCGGCGGTGCTTATAAGCTGGCCTGAGGATGGGTTTGGCAACGAGAAAGCGATGAGAGCCTTCCTCTGCTCTGATGTCTTCTTGAGCGGACAGGAGATAATTCACATCTACACCCAAAGATGGGACATCGAGGTATTTTTTAAAGAGTGCAAAAACACATTTGGAGCAAAAAAAATCATGCTCCGGACAATATGCGGGATAAGGAGGCGCTGGCTGATTGCAGCGCTTGCCCACAATTTCTGTGTATCAGAGGGAGGCTCGTTCTTGGAGGGCAGGGCAGAGTTTATTAAAAATGAATTTGAAAATCGAGGAGATTTGCTCTATGAACTGGCATACACCCTCCCCAAAAATGAATTTGCAGAGCTCTATAGTAAAATTGCGTAGTGTGTAATACTAGAATCTCTTTTTGCAATTACAGTATGTTAGAAGTACTAACTATTCAGCCAAAATTTTAAAAACATTAGAGGTTAACTTGACAAAAAAGTACATGAAAAAACTCATCGGCATCCTCATTCTAGCCATCTTGCTCTTTATGGCTCCAGCCTGCTCAAGCCCACCCGCTCCTGTTGACAGCCGTACCTTTGCAGAGGTCCGCGCAGAATTCACTACAGCATTGACAAAGCAGACGACCAGCGACTATGATGTGCCCGAACCGCCCGCTGGCATTTTCGAAACAGTTTATTACCAATCAAGCGTCGGCGACTTGGCTGCTTATGTTTCCTGCGACCCGCAGGACGGCAAGCAACATCCCCTGATTATTTGGGTGGTCGGCGGTTGGGGCAACAGTATTAGCCCTGTCTTTTGGTCATATCCGGATTGGGACAACGACCAGACTGCTTGCGCTTTCCGGGAGGCTGGCATGCTCATGATGTATCCATCTTTTCGAGGCGGCAATAAAAATCCCGGCTATCAGGAATCGCTATATGGCGAGATCGATGATATCGCTGCGGCATATGAGTTCGCTGCGTCCCTTCCTTATGTAGACACAAATCGCATCTACCTTGGCGGACATAGCACAGGCGGCACCCGGGCGTTGCTAGCCGCGGCGTATACTGACGTGTTTAGGGCGGTTTTTTGCTTTGGCCCGGTAGGCGATATCAAAGAGCACAACCAGAGCCAATTCACTTTTGACTCGAAGGACGCGGCAGAAGTCAAAATGCGTTCCCCAATCAATTGGCTAAAAGACATCAACTCGCCCACATTTGTTATTGAAGGGTCTTGCAATTCTTCGGAGGTTAGGAAGATTGAAAAAGCCTCGCAAAATGGAAATCTTCACTGTTTTGTTGTTAATGACACAGACCACTATGGCGTACTTGCCCCCGTTACCATCTTGATCGCCGAAAAGATGAAATATGATACTGGCACTGAGTGCAATATCACCCTCACAAGCTCAGATATCCAAAGCGTGATGAAGATGCAGCCTATTACGCCGATGCCGGTCATGAAGCAATTTGTTGCCGATGAGATCGGAGTCCAGTTCCTCATTCCTGCCATCTGGAGTGCGTATTTATCGCAAGATGAAACCGGATTGGTTTTCTACTCCGATGACTATGGCTACGAGGACAATTTCTGGGATACATCAATGATTCTCATGAGACAGTTTAACCCAAACAACAACTTGACATGTGAACAGCTTGCCGCCGAGTTGGGCTTGGACTGGTCTACGGTCAGCGCACAGGAAAAGACAATAAACGGCTGCCGAACACTTTGGCTTGATTATTATGATGATGTTGAATTCACCAGGGTGCTGGCATTTTTGAGCAAAGAGCAAATCACCCTCTTCTCTTTTTGGCTTCCCCTCGAATACACTGACGCCGGATCCTTATTGTTTAATAGTATTATCAACAGCATTCACATTGGCACGTAGTTGAAATCGGGATATTTGTGTAGATGTACTTTTTCCACCCTCGGCGCAACAGCCAAGGATAGCGCAAGTCGACTTCTACTTCAAAATGAAGTTTTTAATGCGCGAGCTCGCTAATCCCAAATCACACTCATCTCATACTATTACGCCTACACCAAGTTCGATGGCTGCTTTTGCGAGATAGTGATTTGTGGAATAGGATGTGGAACTGAAACCAACCCCAAGAGGTTGGTTCCCAGTTGAAGCCAACGGCGGACTGACGTGCTTGCGTACAGCCTCTGCGCAGCTGGACACCGAATCGTTCCATTTATGCCGTACCTTCATGCCAGAGGTTTTGACGCAGTGGATCAGCCAAAGTGGAAACGTGTGCAGACAAGGCTTTCCAACTAGAAAAGGCTAGGAATAGATCCAGGAACTGAGAGGCTTGGGATTGTTTCAATACAAACAAAGGCTACTGGCGAATAGCCAGTAGCCCAATATTACATTCTGCCCCAAAGAAAGAAGCTGTGATACCTGGTCTTCTTTGGCACTGCCAGAAGGCAATGGCATGAACTTCAGGTAGCGCCTGTCCGAACGGTATTCAAAAGGGTGAGGGAGCCTCGGCAGCCCAATTTGTAATGGGCGGCTTCTACCCGCTTGATTAGTTAGAGCTTTCTATGGCAACCAGAATCCTTGGTCTTTCAGGGTTTGTTGGATTTTTGCCACATCTGCATCGCGTGGCTCTACACCAGAGTTTATTGAGACGTAGGCAGCCGCTCCTGCCGCTTCGCCTGTAGCAACACTGTGGGGTATGAGGTTTAGCCAGTTATGCGCCTTAACATCAGCAGAAACACATCTTCCAGCAGCAATGATGCCGTCAATTTTTTCTGGGATTAGAGCCCTGTAAGGTATTTGCATTGCAATTTCGTCCCCAGGTCTGTTAAACAAGTGTTGGGCAGGGGTGACTGCAATAACATCATCATACTCTTTGCCTTCAAGGAAGTCAGTGTAGTTGATTGTGTACAGTCCTTTGACTCTTCGGGAATGCCTTGAACCGATTACTGAAGCTGTGTCCATCAGATAGACATTTTCAAAACCAGTGACATTCTTTTTCAAGTATTGGATAACAGGCAGCAAGGAGGAGCGGATTTCTATCTCTGTATTTGTAAGATCTGCGACTTTCATGCTGTCCCTGCCTACGATCCAGTTATTTACGAAAACATTATCGTTTCTGGGAAGGGGCAGTGGGAGAAGCCGGAAACCGGCTATCTTGACCAGCTCTGCAAGCTGTTGGGGCCATTTGTCAGGATCAGCCTCCCTGGAATCCATCCACGCAGAATAATCCACATTTGCCAAACGGAAAGGTACGGACATGTTCGAGTTGCGAATCTCCAAATCCATGTCGCTGTAGAAATCTGCTCCTGCTGACGCGAAAATATCTCCCTCGCCAGTAGCGTCAATTACCATTTTGCCCAAGATTGCTCTTCGACCTTCTTTGGACTCGAAGATGACACCGGTGGCTTTATTGCCTTCTGTAATTGCCTTGCATCCCCAGCAATGGAACATCAGTTTTACATTTGACTCAATCGCCATTTCTAGAAGGACAATTTTCAGCCATTCAGGATCCACAAGTGTTGTGTAAGATATTTTACCATCATAAACAGCACCAAGGTATCGTTTCCAATGGCGCACCAGTTCTGGGTCGCTTGATCCTGCCTCGGAAAGCTTAGGTCCATAGACCCCATCCGGTTTGTGGGCTAGCCGATCCATCCATTCTTGTTGTATACCTCTCACTGCTGGACCGGTCCCATTGTCTAGGTTGGGAACAACAAGAACTAATCCTCCAGATGCTTGGCCGCCAAGAAATCCATAGCGTTCAAGCAGTGCAACTTTTGCGCCATTGCGGGCAGCAGAGATAGCTGCTGCTGAGCCAGCAGGTCCGCCACCAACAACAATAATGTCGACTTCGTCATGAATCGGGATATTTGATGCGGGTTCAAGAATTGTTTTTTCCATCTCTTTTCACTTTCCCCCAAACTGGGTATGGTTTTAGCGAGTAGTTTGGGATTTGTTTTTTTTGATATATTTTTTCGATCTTGGTTTTTCTTAATAATATAACCATTTTATCATATACGATGATAAAATGGTGCCTGTAAAAGTGTTGGAAAAAGATTGGTGATTGATTACAATCGCAAAGCTGAATACAGTTATTCTAGCAGGAGTTTAAAAAATAAGTGGGTATCTACTTAGTGCCCCCTAATGATATAATTCACATAAATACACGAATTTAAAAGTTTAAGGAATGTATGGTGAAAAGGAATATCCTGATACAATTCGAGAGTTCTATCAAATGTTCCCCGATGAAGAATCTTGTTTGGGTAAATTAATACGTTTACGTTGGCCAACAGGCTTCATCTGCCTTTCATGCCAACAGGCATCCACTCCTTGGCGCCAAACAAGGAATAGGCTGGCATGCCCGTATTGCCGCCACAAGAATACAATTGCCGCAGGCGCTATCTGTGAAAAAAACCGAACACCCCTGACAACTTAGCTAGATGCAGCATGGCATGCCACTACTGCAAAAAACGGCATGTCTGCGAAGGCGCTTGAGCTAACACTCAGGACAAGCTGCCATGTGGCATGGATGATGCTGCAACGCTCCACGGTTGCGATGGTCAACTCTGAAAGGGCTAAGCTGGCGGGGGGACAGTTGAAGTTGATGAAACGCGCGCCGGCGGCGAGGAGCAAGGCGGAAAACATGGCAGGGGGGCAGGCAAGGACATAGCAGTTATCGCTGTGTAACTATTCAGACTGCCCTGAGAAACTTAACTCAACCCCTTGAAAAGCATCAAGAAGGAGCTGGAAAATACCCATGCCCTGTTTCTTTGCTGTATAGAGGCATGTAAGCGCCGTCGCGAAATCTTTGGCTCCCTTTTCGGTGTGCATACCGCCTGAGACTTTTGCTTGACCTTCAGCACTCGTATATCCCTCTCGGCGGCTGAGTTGTCAAAGGGCACATCAAAATTTGTCATAAACCTGCAAACGCCGTCTTGGCGCTCCAAGAGCCTGTCTAGCAGGGCCTGTGTCTTGCCTTTTCTCAATAGCCCCCTCCCTCTTCCCTGGTGCCCTTGGCGGGATGGGGTTGGCCAAAATGCCTTTCTGGACAATCGCGTTGTACCCGTCCATGAAAGCGCCGGCCACCAGCCCGCTGGCACCTGTTTTCCCCAGCTACAGCAAACTGCCCTTTTTCTCTTTCATCCCAAGCAGCAGCTTGATGGGCTTGGCGGCCCATTCTTGGCCCATCTCCTCATGCATATGCACAAGCTCCCTGATGATGTGGGCACTGCATATGGAATGGACCATCTTGGCGAGTTTGAAATAGGCGGGGATGCAGCCGTGGGGGAGGATGCCTCCAAACTCCCCCACGGCTGCATCCCCGCATCGAGGTCTGCCTCGTGGTCCCGCTTGCTGTAGGGGTAGAACCATGTGGGCATATCAGAGCTAGCCGCATGCATTCATGATAGGGCGCCGCCGACCCGCTGCCCTGTCTCGCCGGCGTTAAGCGCGGCAGCCTCTGCAAGCAGCTTCTTTATGGAATTGCAGGCGCCTTCCAGCTGCTTGGGAGCCTAGGCCGCCATTGAGTGGACAGCCCATGGAGACAGGCCCAGGGAGGTTATGTGCTCTGTGGCCACTGGGGCTATTGGGATATCTATGGCTATCTTTGGCGCAGAAACATGCAAATTTCCGCAAATGCCGCAGTTTGGGCATGGCACACATTCCCCGGGGAGGTGGATGGCTTGGGCCTTTGGGACATCCGGGACCTTTATGCCATGGCCTTCGCGCCCCCCTTGGGCGCCCGGCTTTTTGCCTGCTTCACCCGCCGGCTTTTAGGCTTGGGTTTTGGCGCATGGGGAGGCTCGAAGGACGGCGGCTTGTCCGAGTTGCTTGAGTTCTTGCCCAGCCGCCCTTTAAGCGCGGCATTCTCCCCGGCAAGCGCGGCGTTCTCCTGGGCGGGCCTGTCCCTTTCCCCAGCAAGCGCAGCATCCTCCTCCGGGGCTTGGGAAAGCTGGCTTTCCAGTGGGGAGAGCCAGGCGGCTTTGCGCATGTGCTTATGCCAGGCGCGCATCGAATAGCCAACTTTTAAAACGATGGATTCTTGGTGCCCATCAAGTCTCAGTCTGTGGCGTTCACCTGCGAGCGTATCTCGAAGAGTTCACTTTTCGGTTTAACCGGAGAAACTCGAAAAGCTGTGGATTAGTTTTCAAACGACTTATAAAATATTCACTTTTATCTGAACCTATAACACAAAAAGATATTGTGGGCGGTTATTGGAACAATGAAGATTTTAACGTACTTGACAAGGGTATCACGCGAACAAAATAGTCGGACAATATCAATCCCGATCAACAGAAACGCTATGAATGAATATCTCAATATTGAATGTAGCGCGCTTTCAAGGGAGTTGTCCTATATGAAACGCGATAGATAGATTATCATAAAAATAGTTTTAGCTTAATCTAATGTAATCGCGACACGAAAGATAACAATTACGAGCGAGCAAGCAAGCATAGGAATTGCAGACGCAGACGCGCCACAATTCCTTCACCGCTACTCCTCGCCCTGCGATCGAGGGAACCCCTGCGGTTTACTTGTCGGGGGTAATATCCCCGAACTTCTCAACTCTTGGGCTGCTGCCCAAACCCGCCGTATTTCCTTGAATATCCAGAATCGCGTAGCACTGTATAGATATCCAGAGTTTATTAAAAACCGTGTTATGGCATAGCTCTGTCATCAGTTTGTCTCTAATTTTCCGACCCTGTTAAGGTCAACTTGAGGCCCATTCCATCGCACTGCGGGTTAGTTGGCATATAATCAGCATCGAGGGCAGGATCGACCTCAAGCGAACCGCTGTCGCCACTGATGTGGGATTGCCACGCGGAAAGCCCCGCGTTTTCGAAGGTGCTGTCCGGTCGGTAATCGGCAAACAATGCACTTTTACTAGCAAGGTAATAGCAGTTATTGTTCATCACCGGATTGCCGTCGAGAGCGGACATACCGCCAAGTTCATTGGCATAACGGATTTCTATCATCGGACGGACGATGCCGGATGGCTGGCACACAATGTTATGGTGCATATTTGGGTTAACGTTAGCAGGTCGCCCCGCATAATCTTCCCAATCCTGATATGTGAGTCCGAAATAAATCGCGCTGTGATACTGTCCGCCGTTGGCTACATTGACCAGGGTGTTGTTGTAAACCTGGGCATCTTTGGAACCATAGAAACCAATACCCTCCCAACCCGTGTCTACGATCAGGTTGTTTCGTACAACTCCCCGGATGTTTTCATAATACTGCGGATTCACGGCAATATTAAAAAATTTCGGGCTGGTATCAAAGCCCACCATGATTCCGGCTCCATACGCAACTTCAATCCGGTTGTTTTCGATCAGCACATCGGTCGCACCGCCTTTAGCGTAGATTGCATTGGAACAGATATCGTGGATATAATTGTTGTGTACCACCATATTGTTGCCGTTGACGTTATCAATACCTTCAGCGTTATCTTCTCCGTTATGAGGTCTGCCGTCAAACGCCCGCCCCGATTTGTATATTTCGTTATATCGGATGGTGACGTTATTACAATTAGGTTTGACTTTTACTACGTCGTATCTGGAATCATGCAGTACACAGTCTTCGATGATAATATCAGATGCTCCGGCGCGGTCAGCGGGATCGCCCCAATCCCATTTGGTTTCCATGCAAACAGCGTAAAATCCGCCCATCACTTCGACACTTTGTAATTTGCCGCCCGATGAGTCGACATCGAAATAAACTCCGGAGTCCTCATCAGCGCCGGAATCATAGGTAGTGAGGTCAATAACCGCCCATTCGCCTTTTGCGGACCTTATGGTGATATTGGGTATTCGTATACGAACATTGATTCCCTCACGATACGTCCCGCCGCGCAGAATGATCGTGTCGCCGGGTTGGGCAGCTGCTAAAGCCGTATTAATACTCTTGTAAGGGGCGTCAATAGAGCCGTTTGCTGTAGCGTCATTGCCATTTGAAGAAACATAGACGCCGTTTGCGTGGTCTTCGCCCAAATTAGCGCGCGGTCCAACTTTACCGTAAGCGCCTAACGGCGGGGTGGTGTTACTATTGGTTGGGCTTGCGCTGCTGACACCGTTATCCGAAGAAGATGGGACGCTAATTCCGGGGCTATTTCCACTTTCGGAATTGATGTTGCCGCCACATGCGGTCAGCAAAGAGACTGCCAGTATAAGTGCCAGCATTTTGGTCGTCATCATTTTTCTCATTCGACTATCCCTCCCATTATCATTACGCCTTTGCCGCGGCATTTAACCTACTCTTATGCTGTGTGGTCAAACCGGGGCTATTCAACCAATTCCTTCTCATTTCCTCGAAAATCGTGTCCGGGTTTCAGCGGTTTCATTCTCTGCTCGATATAGCCGTTCGCTATGAGATAATTGGATGTGATGAAAGCAAGGTCATTTCCCAAAACGTATTCCATTATAGCAAGCAGTTTCTCTATATTACGGCTCGCACCTTTGAAGCTATCGCCAATAAACGGCATATCATTTTCTATAATCTTTTTAAAAGTGTACAGCAGGTCAGGATCGATTGTCAGCGAATACCCATCAGCCGTGACCTGTGTCAATTGGGACTGCGATAATATCCTGCTCGTCGCTCTCGCCTATGCCGATAAATCTTATATTGGAGTTTATTTCTTCAACTGTCAAATCCTTTTCTACTTGTTGCGCGAGTATGATCTCGCGGCTCTCACACACATGAGGCAGTCTGCGCGCCACCGCAATCGCCCTTTCTTTTTCGCCAGCTTTCATGTAGATAAAGCACAGTGCGGCGCGGGTCGTGTGATGAACCTTATCACCTTGGTTGCTCGATAACACACGTTCGCATAATGAAACAGCATGGGTTAACTTAGCCGGATCATCTTCAAGGGCAAGCGCCATGTCTGACATGATGCCTTCGTCATTCGGAAATGTTTTAAGTCCTTCTGAAAAAACTTCGATGGCGGCGGTTATGTCACCGCTTCGCCAATGGTTGTGCGCGTTGGTGAAAACAGCGGTTCTCGTCTGCCGGTCATTGATTTTGTCCATGCCGATGAGTGCATCTCGGTGACTTTGTATAGGTTTGCAAGAGCGGGTAGTAGCGTGATGTCACGCAGCGTATCACTACGCTCCCACTTGCTCACGCTCTGAGTGGAAACGCTTAGCTTCTCCGCAACTTCCTCTTGCGTAAGGTCTTTTCCTTTGTGTAGGTTTTTCAAATTTTCAGCGATGAATAACATGTTAGGTTCTCCAAAAAAGTATTAGCGCGCTTGAGAGTATTATAACTGCAAGCGCGCCAATGTTCCATATCTCGTTAGGTGATAAAAATTCTATTGTCAGGCGAATTTAATTTTGAACCAAATAACATAGCCGAACCCATCACCGACGAGTTTGATGTCGTCGGGACTGGTTCGACTACGTTTAGTGGATGGTGGAGAATAGGGGGATCGAACCCCTGGCCTTGTGATTGCGAACCACACGCTCTCCCAGCTGAGCTAATTCCCCATTGCTTTTGCTACGAAAGGTATTTTATCACTTGCTACAAAGAAAAACAAGCTGAACATAGATTTTTTCACAACTCATATGACTGAGTAAATTCCCAAAGTAAGTTCCACAGTGGAAAACCAGGTGGCGTTTAGTCCAGGACGGCAAATGATGTAAAATTAAGCCTAGGAAGTTGGGAAATTTCATTTTTGAAAGGAAACACAAAAATGCCAGACAAAAAACAAACAAACATAGGCACATGGCCAGCGAAGACAGGCAAGAGATACATGAATGCCTTGACAATGGGATGACTTTCAAGGCGATTGCAAAACGGATCGGCAAGGATCAAACCACCGTCTCCAAGGAAGAGGGGAAACACATGGGGATCCGGCCATACATCATAAAGCCCTCTAACGCAGACGGGCCGCCAGCTGTGGAAAAGCAGCGCCCGTTGCTGCTGCGCGCCCCTTATGTTTGCAACTCTTGCGTGTAGCGGCGTGGTAACTGCGGGTTTCGCAAACAGCTCTACAACGCCAATAAGGCGCAAACAAAGCACAAAGCGCTGCTAAGCGGGGTCCGGGAGGGCATCCCCTTGGACAAGGACGGGTTCCGGGAGGCGGACGCAGTGACCAATGAGAAGATGAAAGAGAGCCAGCACCTCTACCATATAATGGAGCCCAATGACATCCCGTTCTCAAAATCCCCGGCATGCCGCCGCCTCCGCCAGGGGCGCCTGTCCGCCGGAAAGCTTGATTTTCCCAGGACCGTAAAGCTCAAGAGCCGCAAGAAGCCAATGGGGCAGACAACCCCCAAGGCTGCTAGGGCTAGCCGGGAATACGCCGATTTCCCCAGCTTCATTGAGGAAGGCGTCATAGGCTCCTCGGTTGGGATGGACACTGTCACCAGCAGGCTTGGCGGCAAAACCATTATGACACTGCATTTCACCAACTGCAACTTCATGTCTGCGCTGCTTTTGGACAACAAGACGGCAGCGGAAGCCGCCTCCAAAATCAGCGGCTTCAAGGGGCCGCTTGCAGCCAACGGGCTCAATTTTGGCGATATATTTCCAGTATTGTTGACTGGCAACGGAGCCCCCCATGTGGCGGCGTTGGGAAAGGCGTTGGCGGAGAGCTGGAAACCAAGATGTTTCTTTGCGGCCCGTGCAGCTCCAGCCAAAAGCCCAAGGTGGAGAAAAACCAAACCATTTGCAGGGGCATAGCGCCAAAAGGGGAAAGCTTTGACAGTTTCTCCCAAGAGACAGCCAACTTGGCGTCCTCGCATATCAACAGCGTGAAGAGGAAATTATTGAGCATTCGAGCTGTACTCCTTCATGTATGGGGACGCTTTGGCGGCTGAGTCGGGTGTGAGGCCCATCCCAGCCGCTGACGCCGTCCAGTCGCCATTGTTGTTGAAAAACAAGGAGAGGTGGAACAGCTGCTTTAAAATATTATCCTTAGTTCCCGGGTGTAAATTCTAACCACACTCTACTGTTTCCTCGGGATTATCTCAGGGCACTTTATCTTGAACAGCTTGTAGCAGTCTTTCGCTTTTTTGAAAGCTTCCTGGGTGACAATCCTGTCATCAAAAACCTTGCATTTTTGGTTGCGCAAGTTGAGCAGCAGCGATATAGGGTTGTAAGCGGTTTCTAGCAGCGCGTCCTGCAGCTTTTTGATGACAACAGCCACAATGAATGTGAGCAGCAAGTGCCCCCTTAGCGCCTCCTCCGTCTGGACGCGCAGCGGGAGCAACCCGGCGTAGTTTTTGCCTATGTCAAACATTTGCTCAATCTGCTGCCTTGTGTAGTACAGCGGCAGCACTTTAGAGATGGCAATCCGGCGCGACGAGACAAGGATGAATATGCTTTTCTTGTTTATCTCGTCATATACCTGCCCAGTGTCCATGTTTTTGTCCTTTGCCCGCTGGAATGTCTTGCGCGCCCCAAGGGACCTTTGTTCGATATCGAGGCCTATGTATGCATGCGCGTTGTGGCCGTCCAGCTGGACTTTGGCGTGCTTGAGGTAGACATGCCTCCCGTTGTATTCGACAAGGTTCTCCTTGGCCTCAAGCGACCCTAGGTGCTCCTCCAGCAAATCTTTGTATAGGACAAGGTTGGGCTTGAGCCTTGTGACAAAAGATATCTTCCTGGCAAAGAGGTCTTGGATATTGTCCGAAGTGTAGTAGCCAGCGTCCAGAATGGCGAACTTCACATTCACCCCTTGCGCCTTGAGCTCCCCAAGCGTCCTTATAAGCGTGGAAGTGTCAATCATATTGCCGGGGCAGTAGCGGAAGTACAGGGGCAAGCCTGTGTTTTGCTGGACCACGCAAATAAGCCTTGTCTCCTTTGAAACCTCGCCGTCTTGGCTTCGCAATGCGGTCAGCGGCAGGTGGATGCTGTTTGGCAGGCCAGTGCTGTCGACCAGGATGTTCTCTGCGTTTCCGGCGTCCACCTCCGCCATCCCAAGCATTTTGAAGTACTCCTTGAAGAACTCTCTTTGCGAGCCCTCGTCCCCGATCGCCGCCAGGAAATCGCTGACGCGCTGGCTGGAGAGGCTGGCGCCTGGGTACAGCATCCTGGCGTAGCTGCCTTCCCACCAGCTAAGGGCGTGGGTGTTCGCCAAGGGGCATAGCGCATAGAAGCAAACCATCGCCATGAGCGTGTCGAGGTTGCCATAGCCGACAGCTGAAATCGGCGCGATCAAGCCGTTCCCGTTTATGAACTGGTCCAGGAAGAAAACGTCGCCGAAGTCCAGCACAAGGGACTCCTTGCGGCTCCTCGACGGCGGGCTGAAATCGGCAGGCGCGCTCCCGTAAGCGCCGCTTTCAAGGTCGTATGTGAAGACTCCACGCTCGCGGTTGCTATAAATCCCGCGCTCCTCGTCGAGCACCCTGCCAAGGTTGGTGTAGTTCTTTGAGATACCGTTCCCGATTCTTTTTGAGACGCAGAGTTTCGCGTACTTGATGCCGTTTTTGATGTCGTATGCGATAAACAATGTGTAGCCCATCCTCGTGGTTAGAATATGAATTACTAACCACATTATGGCAAAAATCGATAAATAATGCAACTATTATTTGAGATATTTAACCATTTTAGGATGTATTCTGGTTTACAATTAGCTTGTTTCATTGTTATATATCGCTACAATTTATAGTGGATAGAATTTTAGATCGGGAATTACGGATCATACTTTCCAGGCGCTAAATTACTAGCGGGAATTTCCCAACTAAAATTCAAAACCAGTGCCGTTTAACCTGAAAGACGCTTTTTAAAGGCTTGTTTGCTATGCCCTTTTCCTGGCGCCCAGGCTTCCCAGGCTTTCAGAGCCTGCCTGTTTGGATCACCATTATATTAAAACATTATTTTCCATATTAAATTCTCTTTATTGTTTCGCCCTTTCACAGAGTAAGGTCCAGGCGGCCACCACTGTGGCGCTTGCTTTGGGAATTTACACTCATATGACTGGATATGACCATGGTGAATTGAGAAACTCTAGTCGGGTTTATCTGTAATGGAACAAACCATGATGGCATTGCAGAAGATATGCAACAAGACAATATCGGTATCGACGAGTTTTCGGCACTTTAAGCGACTGCCGGCGCAATACTTGAATACAGAGCTTTCCGGCGGTTGTGGTTCAGGTTCGTATTGCGTATGTAATTAATAATTCCCGGTATTTTTTTTGATTTTTTCGGTATATGTTCAGCCCAAGTCATCTCTTGAAAAAACAACAAAATTATGTTATGATTTTTTTGTTCGATTAATTATCTAGCACCAAAGAGGGGTGAAAAATGATAAAAAAAATCGCGTTATTCCTTACTCTCATCATTCTTTTATCTAGTTGTGGTGGAGGAAGCAACAATGCAAGCATAACGGATCCGGCCAAAAATGGTGGTGAAGAAGAAAATGGCAAAATCGAAGAGGATGTTGTTGATTATGAGGACAATGGCAAAGAAATCTTTACATACGACGATATCGAGCCATTAATTGATGCCTACAAAGACTATACAATTGGTCAGCTTGATGAGTTAATCATGCCAACAAGCTACTCTTATATTTTCATTGGGGAAGAGACTAACGAGACAGAGTTGACATTGATTAGCAATGATGGCGATTTATCAGTCATGTTTGTTTCTGAGGAAGGCGATTTGTTTGGCGATGGAAGGGATGAGATTGACACTATCCCATCTTCAGTCAAATCGTTGAAAGGGAAAATTGTTGGAGTGGTGTGGAAAAACGAAAATTATCCAATCAAAACTCCAAGAGGTTTAGGAATTGGAACTAGCAAGGATGATGTTATCGATGCTTTCCTCAAGTACATCGGGCATCCTCAAAGCCATGTCCTATATGACATAAGGGCAATCAACAAAGATGCGAGAGATTCTTGGACAAAGTCTTTTGTCGGGGCGTTTTTCTCGGGCGATGAGATTTACTATGTATGGACAAACATCACCCAGAAGGAAGAACAAAGGGATTATTGTGAGTTGAACTATTGGCTTGATGAAAACCAAAAGGTGGAGTCGCTTTTCTTTCATGCGTTTTCAGACCCACCAATTAAAGTTGAATAAAGGCAAAGACTATCAGCAGCTGAGTGTCAATTGTTTTGGACAAGCGCCTATTGGTAATTAGACAATATTTATTGTTTCTTTAGTTTGCAAAGATGAGTGCGAAATTCTTTTGACAAAACAAGATAGTGCATACTGCTGAAAGAATGAATTCTTAGCTATAGTAGAATAACGTTACAATTTGCAGCTTTAAGACACTAGACGCCACAAATATGCGAAAAAAGTGTATTTATGGCGTTTTTCCTTCTTTGGATTGCTAATTATTACTATCACTGTGGCATTGGCTCATTGATGAAAATTAACATGGAAGGATCCTTTGTAAACAAAGATCCAGTTTATTGTTGCCTGTCAGCATACTAGCCAGCGAGTGCAGGTTGCAAGATTTGGGTTAGGGATTGTGCTCGTCCGGGTGTTTTCTAGTTGATAGAGCAGCGGAGTCCTAGCCTCTTCTACAACCACTAAGAATAATTGGTTTTATAAGCTAGATACTTCAAGGTCTCCAATTTAGCTGTCTTGGTTTGGCTCGGATTCATATTGGTTGCTGATCACTTTTTGGAATTCATCGAAATTAGGCAGATCCTCTAATTTGTCCAAGCTAGCCAGTTTCAAAAATTCTAAGGTTGTCCGGAAGGTTTTGGGCCTGCCTGGCACATCAAGACGCTCCGACTCATATACAAGGCCACGTGCAATCAGCAAATCTAATGAGGATGTAGATTGCACACCCCTAATCCGCTCAATATCAGAGCGTGTGGCTGGTTGCCTGTAAGCTACTATTGCCAAGGTTTCTAACGCCGCTTGTGATAGGCTTGAAGGAGCGTCAGTCCTTAGCGCTCTTTCCACAAATTCAAAAAGCTCTTGCTTTGTGGCGAGTTGGACTGAGTCTTGCAGCCGAATGAGAGAGAGCCCCCTTGATTCAGAAGATGCATAGTGGTCTTCCAAGTAATCTATTGCATTTTCTAGCGCGTCAATTGTGACTCCGATGGCCAGGCACAGTACTCTTTTGTCTGTAGGCTCTCCTGCAGCGAAAAGCACAGCCTCAAGCGCGGCAACCAGTATATTGTCATCCATTAGCGCCTCCCGCCATTTTTTGGTTTTCCGGCTTGGATATGTATATTTCTGAAAATGGCTGGTCTTGCATAATTTGGGCTTGGTTTTGCTTTGACAACTCAAGCATTGCGAGGAAAGCCGCAACAACTTGGCTTCTGGCTGTTTTTTCACCCAAGAAAGAAGAAAGGGAGAAAACCCCTTCAGTTGAAAGCCTGGTTAACATCTGCTCGATCCTGTCTTGGACACTAGCCTCCTCCAGGCTAAGCGTTATGATATTGGGCTGCTCGCCTGGCGTGCCGGTTTTTCTCAACAATACCTTTTTTAGAGCCCCGGCGAGAATTTCTGTCTCCAACTCGCCGGCAAAGCTGCCAGCCACAAGCTGGGGATAGAAAGATGGTTCCTTAGTGTAGATTTTGTAAAGAGAATCTTCTCCCCTTTGTAGAAAACGTGCAGCCATTTTGAAAGCTGCGTATTCCTGGAGCTGCTCTGCAAGCAGTAGCCTTGGATCGTCATCTTCTTCATCAACCGGCTTGCTGGAGGGTAACATCATTCCGGATTTGATTTCCAACAGCCTTGCAGCCATTGTTACAAAGTTGCTAGCTATCTCGACATCAAAAGCGCCAAGCATATAAATGTATGACATGTATTGCTCAGTAATCTGGGCAATAGGTATATCAAAGATGTCAATTTTGTTCTTTTTTATTAGTGCGAGAAGCAGGTCAAGGGGTCCTTCATATTTCTCAATGGCAATTATCTTCTCCATCAGACAATTATTATCGAGTAGACAATGAAATTCAAAATATAGTTGATTGGACCCGTGATAATTTTGTCAATCACCCCTGTAACCATAAGCACTATAAAGATTATTGAGAAATAACTCTGGTACTTATAAAAGGCGATTTCATAATTCTCAGGAAAGAATGAAGCCAGAATCTTCGATCCATCCAGCGGAGGGAATGGCAGCATATTAAAAAAAGCGAAACCCAAGTTTATGCCTATCCCTTGGAACACCAGATTCATTAGTGTATACATCCTCGCGCTGTACAGGATTTTAGCAATGATAATGAAAAGAGCCATCATGCATAGATTCGAAGCTGGACCAGCAGCAGAGACAATCCTGATCCCCTGCTTTCTATTTTCAAAATTTGAGGGATTGACTGGCACTGGCTTTGCCCACCCGAACCGGAAGAAAACAATGCATAGAAATCCCACAAAGTCGATATGGGCAAGCGGATTAAGCGTAAGCCTGCCTGATTTATGCGCAGTTTCGTCGCCCATTCGGAAAGCAGCATAGCCATGGCTATATTCATGGACAGTAACTGCCATCAAACCTATGAGCAAAACTGCAACCAACTCAGGGAGCTCCGAAAAGCTGTACCCCACAATCCTGCTAAAAATCGTATCCCAAATTGTTCTCAATACAAATCCTCCTTATAGACAAATCAAAGCCAAGAAGCTACAACATCATTTCTTGCAATCTGCTCATAAGTGTCGCGTTTCACAATTAATTCATCTTTGTCCCCTGAAAGCAGAACCACACTTGGGCGGCAAATCCTGTTGTAGTTTGAGGACATGGCGTAGTTGTAAGCGCCTGTGTTGAACACGACAACAATGTCCCCAAGCTCGACAGCCGGCAAAAGTATATCCTTTATCAGTGTATCGGTCTCGCAGCATTTTCCACTGATAGTCACCAGGTCATTTTTTTCCATATCATATTTGTTTGCGAGGGCGGCATTGTGCACTGCGCCATACAGCGCAGGCCTTGGATTGTCTGTCATGCCTCCGTCAACACTTACATATTTGCGGATAAATGGGATCTCTTTAACAATGCCTACAGTATATAGAGTAATGCCTGCAGGCCCGATTATATACCTGCCCGGCTCTACAATTATCTTGGGCATCTTGATGCCCAGCTGGGAAACTTGGTCGTTGATCACTGAAGCCATGGTTCCTATTGTTGTATCTACATCAATCCCTGGCTCGTCCTGCAAATAGTTGATCCCAAAGCCTCCGCCTAGATTTAGCTCTGAAAGCTCCACACCCATTTCTTTAATGTTGTAGACAGTTTCGATCATTGCGTTGGCTGCAATCTCAAATGGCTTGGGGGAGTAGATCTGCGATCCAATATGGCAATGGAGCCCCTGCAAATTCAAATTTGAACAGTCTATGACCCTTCTGGCTGCCCTGGTAGACATGCTGATGGGAATTCCAAATTTTGAGTCGACCCTTCCTGTTTGCACATATTCATGGGTGCTAGCCTCCACGCCGGGAGACAGCCGCAAGTGGACCTTTTGCATTATACCCAGCTGTTTCGCGGCTTCGTTTAGTATATCGATTTCTGTGATGCTGTCGATTGTTATTGTGCCGACGCCTGCGCCCAACGCCTCTTTCATTTCTTGCCATGATTTGTTGCTTCCATGGAATGTGATCCTTTTGGGGTCGAAGCCTGCAGCAAGCGCAGTATAAAGCTCTCCACCTGACACGACATCAAGGTCAAGGTCCAGCTTGTCTGCTATTTTGCACATAGCAATGTTCAAAAACGCTTTTCCAGCGTAGTTGATTCGGTAATCAGTAATTCCGTGTGTAGCAAAGGCTGCCCTTATTGTGTTCACAGATCTTGCGATTTTATCTTGGCTCACAACGTATAGCGGGGTGCCGTACTTTTGGGCTAGATCAACCGTATCGTGCCCTTCAAAAATGTAATGTCCATTGCTCATATAATAAATCTCCCGAGTTTTAGCAAATGCTATAATTATTGATAAGATCCTACAGGATCAAAAATGATTTTAACATATAGCGCATCTATTTGACAATCAACAACAGGCTTTGAAGAAAAATACATGCGCAAAAGCGAGTTTTTTTATAGTCGAATTTGATTCATTTCGCAAAGCTAGCTAATTCAGGATATAGGCGGGCAAACTAATGCTTAAAAGAAAAACAAGTGTATAATAATTGGAGCATAGCTGGTGTTGGCCCTTAGTGGAATTGTGTTATTTTGGTTGCTGATAAGGAGAGATAATGAGAATTAATAGATATTTGGCAAAGAGCAATGTCGCAGCTCGCAGAAAGTGTGATGAGCTGGTCACTTCTGGCAGAGTCAAGGTTAACGGAGAGGTTGTTGTCCAACTTGGCTTTGATGTTTCACAAGGAGATATCGTAGAGGTGGATTCCAAGGTAGTCTCTCCAGATTTAAACTATGTGTACTACATGCTGAACAAACCAAGAGGTGTGATCAGCGCATCCAGCTCTACCCATGGGGACACAACTGTTGTCGATTTGATAAAGGGCGGGTCGGGCCAAAGGATATATCCAGTCGGCAGGCTGGACAAAGATTCGGAAGGGTTGATCTTTTTGACAAATGACGGGGATTTTGCCTACCAGCTTACCCATCCAAAATTCGAGAAAGTTAAAGAGTACGATGTTGTTGTGTCAGGCCCCGTGGACCACGCAATGGCCACGAGGCTCAGAAAAGGCGTAAGCGACAAAACCAATGAAAAGCTCCAGGCCAAGGTGCGTATCGTAAAAACAGCCCCGGACAAAAGCCTTTTGCATATCACTCTGAGGGAAGGAAAGAACAGGCAGATAAGAAGGATGGTCGAAATTGTCGGCAGGACTGTTATCTCCCTCAAGCGTGTGAGTGAAGGCGGCTTGCGGCTGGAGAGCCTTGGGGTTGGCGAATATAGGCAGCTTAGCAATGCAGAGGTGGATTCCCTCCTGCGCAGCCAAGTTGTCTCGACAAAACAAGCCGCCCAAAGAGGAAAACGTGGAGCTTCGGCGACCCGAAAACCTGAATGGCCAAATAATGCGGAGGGCAGTGCTAAAAAACATCCCAATCCCAACACACGATCCTGGGAGGGCAGGGCTTCTTCAAGACTGCGCCAACCAAGCGAATCGCCTAACCCTGAAAGGCGAGGGCAGGCAAGAGGTCCTGCAGCAAATTCAAGATCGAAAAGAAGTTGAATTTGAAGTAGCGTTTATGAGGATATAGCGCGATCGAATTAAAAATGTGGTAGTATAGCATTGACAGGTTGTGATGTCTGCAAAATCCAATATGTTTGCAGACAAATTGTCGCCTGGATTATTAAAACAAAATAACCGCTTTAAGGCAGTGTTAATTGAAAGGAGTTGAATTATGGCATTTGCAGAATCTTCAAAGATGTTCCCGATTAATCCCGATGTAAGTTTGGAATTGTTGTCTAGAGGCATTGAACAGTTTCTAATCCAGAGGGAGGGGATGGTGTGCCAGTCTTTCCAAACACCCGATGGATACAGCATCCAAACAAGGAAACAGGATGATTGGAAAAAATTCGCAATGCTTGACAATGCTATGCAAGTCAATGTCAGCATAGCCGGAGACTATTTCTCTGTGTCAACCGGCGGGGCAAAGTGGGTTGACAAAGCTATAGCGGGAGGTATGGGCATGATCTTGATGTGGCCGCTGGCGCTTCCTTTGCTCACTTTTTCAAGTGTAGGCTGGTGGCAAACAAGGCAGCTTCCCGAGAAGATAATGGAATTTGTCCAGCAGTTCCTCATGTCAAGCGGGCAAAGCATCTATATCCCGCCAGCTTATGAGAATCCTTACCAGCCCCAGGAAGACTCTTTTGCGCAATACAATGCCCAAGCGCAAAAATATGAGCCCACACCGCCATATGCGCCGCAAGCACCTGGTTTTAGGGCGCCACAGTATGGAACTACACAAAGGGAGCAAGAAAAAACATGCCCGGTTTGCAACGCGTTGGTTCCCGCTACAAGCAAGTTCTGCCCCGAATGCGGAAACTCGCTAGAGGCGCCAAAGTTTATTTGTCTTGCATGCAATGCAGAATTAGACAAGGAATATAAGTTTTGCCCTGACTGCGGGGAGAAGACAGGTATAGAATAATCCCGATTTCTACTTGACCTCGATAAAACCGCTTAACAAGCTCATTTCCAAGTACAAGAAGAAGTGGGCTTGTTGTTTTATGTCAAAAATCATTGTTAATTTGTTAATAGTACTAAAACTTTGCAAAGGACGCATTCATACCATTTTTTCCAAGAGATTTCCGCAATCGTTATATTGTAACTTTTTTGGTATTGAAAACTGGCAATATAGTGATATTATTATAATTAAGGTATAATATCGGCTTAGCATTAAAATATGTTCATATTATAATGGAAGTCGAGCTAAATTTAAACCTGATTTCAATAAAATCAAATAATCACCGTAATTTATTAAAATTGGTTTGTATCTTAATTAGATGCGTTGTCTTTAAAAATAAAACGGTATAAAATTGACAAAAAAGAAGTTTTTGAAGAAAGTAGCAATTCAAGAACAGATTATTAGGGGATTTTTGTATGGACGAAAATACTATCCAATCACTATGGCCTGAATTGGAGATAGTGGAAAAAATCGGTCAAGGAATACATAGCGAAGTATATAAAGCTGTCATGAGAGGCACTGCTGGACAGAACCAATACTATGCTGTCAAAGTTTTGGAGATACCAAAACAAGCGACAAATCCACCCTCATCTAGCGCTTATAACGCAGCCCAAGTCATGAATTCAATAATAGCTGAGTTAAAGACTCTGAAAGACATCCAATCTGACTACATAGCAAAACCGCTGGATTATTCAGCTCAGCCAAGAGAGGATGGAGGATGGGACATCTACCTCAAGCTTGAACTGTTGCGAAGCCTGGAAATCTACATGGGTGCGCGGGGGTTGTCTGAGCGGGAGGCAATCAAGCTTGGGCAAGATATTTCTGACGCTTTAGTGCATGCCCACAAGAATAACTTGGTTCATGGCGAGATTAAGCCCCAAAACATTTTTGTTGATCCCCAGGGGGGATTCAAGCTCGGGGATTTTTCTGTTTCCAAGAATGCCAGGATAATGGATAGGCTTGTGTCGAGGCCTAGGCGGATGATTTTTGCTGCGCCTGAGACCTATAATTCAAACGCAAGCACGCAATCATCAGACATATATTGCTTGGGTCTGGTTGTTTACTATAGCTTGAATTACTGTTTGTTGCCATTTGCGACAACAAATATCCCAGGAGAGAGAGAACTCCAAGAGCTTCCTATCAAAAGGATGACAAGCGAAATTCCACCCCCAGAGGGAGCCAGCGGCGAAATAGCGCAAGCAGTTTTGAAAGCAATTAACCCTATGACTGTAAACAGGTATATGGACGCTTTAAGCTTCAGCAAAGAATTGCAAACGGCATTGATGGAGATGCTTGACCCAAGGAATATTGGCCCCCGAAACGAAGCGATAGGCGGTGTCATTGACGGGTTCTTTCAAAGATCAGCCGAAATGCTTTCCGAAACTAAAAAAAGCATTAGCCGCTTTGGCGCCATGAAACGTATTGATACGCCAACGTATGGGAATTTTTCAGGAAAAACAGGGAAGATAAACGCTTCAGAATTTGAGGAAGAAAATATCCAAGGCGTTGTCGAAACTCCAGAGCCGGCAGGGCATGGAGCAGGCTTTGGGTTAGAGGATGTGCCGGATGGCTTTGGAATGTTTGAGTCAATAAGCGATATTGACCTCTCTGAAGATACTGGCAGTTTCAACCCATTCGGCTCGGACTTGGATGATATAGACTTGCCAGACACCCAAGGTGGCTATGGCAACCTTGAAGAAAGCGGGGACATTAATCTGCCGGAGGCATCAAGCAATTTAAGCCACTTTGATGATTCGGCAGTGGATAGCAGCCGCCTGGATGCTGACACCAACTACAACCCTTTTGATGCAGCCGGCGCTGTAAACTTTTCTGACACAACTGATGGTTTTTATCTAAGCGAGCAAGATGAGGAGCCTCTTATCCAACAGATGCCGCTTGCTGCTTCTTCGAGTTTCCAGCAAGCAGCCTCGAAAGGCGCATTTCAATCTGTGCCAATAACAGGCAGCTACAATGGGGGGACTTGGGGCAGCCCGAAAGACGAAATAGCCGAGCCGCCGCCAAGAAAGACTCTAAGCCGCTCAGTCCCCAGAAAAAGCCAGGCTCAGCAAAATATATATTCAGATGATGGCGAGGATGATCTTCTCCTCGATCCAAGCCCAGTACCCAATGCGCAATCCGATCTCGCTGGCAGCGGCCAAAACGCTTTTATGGGCAATGCGGCTTTTGACGAAGAAGAGGATGAAGAAGAGTTTGATTTCACCCCTGCAAGGAAGAGAGGCCGCCCGGAGCGGAAAGAATCGAAGTTTATCAAAGCAGGAGTTATAGCTTTGGTTGCGATTTTGGTTATATCGCTGCCAATTATGCTCTTTGATGTCAGAGGGTTTGTGGATTCGCTGTTTTCAAAAAAAGCCGCAGAGGCTACAGAGCAAACTACTAACCTTCCTCCTGACAATTCGCAGCAAGCCAGCTCTGGGGACGACGAGCCAACAATAGAAAACAGTCATGGCGAACAGAACACAAATGCAAATGAAGGCAACCAAAGTGTAGACCCGCCTGTGCAAACAGTTGCCCAGCCAACATATGAAGGCGCCAACAGGCACTTTGTCGAATTTTACGAGAGCTACATTGCTGCTTTGAATGCAAGTGACGCAAATTTGTTGACCGGGTGCAACAGCACAGCGAAAAGCAGCATGCAAGAACGGTTTAAATACAATACAAACAGCACATATTCGCTAAAGACAGTCGAACTGGATCCGTCAAGGAAAAAGCAAGACGGCCAGGATTTCACAATGAGCTACAGATGCACTACTAGCTATACCAGCAATGGATCATCGACTCCGAAAAGCGCAGTTGCTGTTTGGGATGTCAAGATTAGCTATTCCAGCCTAGATCAAAAATATACTGTTGTCAGCGCGTCAAGGCGAGACAACAGTGAGGAAATCAGGATCAGCAACCCAGAAAGCATTTACCCAGAATAAGAGCCTTAGCAAATTTTTATCTAGCGAGGAGACATTTGAAATACAGATACAATTTTGGAGTCGACATTTCACAGTTCGGTTTTGGCGCAATGAGGCTGCCCACTTTGGGCAGCCCTGCTGATATAGACAGAGAATTGACTGAAAAATTGCTGCTGGAAGCATATAATAACGGAGTTAATTATTTCGACACTGCATATGTCTACCATTTCGAGCAGTCAGAAGTTGTTTTGGGAGAGGTATTTGACAAACATAATATCCGAAATAGAGTGTATTTGGCCACAAAACTGCCAACAACAAGCAGGCACGCTGATAAACCATTCACTACCGCGTTTGGAGAGCAGCTGAGCAGGCTGCGTACAAATTACATTGACTTTTACTTGATACACAGCTTAAATTCAAAAAAATGGGCATCTCTAAAAGACCGTGGTGTTGTCGATTTTATGAACAGCATTCGGAATGATGGTGTCATCAAGCATCTCGGTTTCTCTTTCCACGGGGAATTTGAAGAGTTTCAAGAAATTATTGAAGATTATGACTGGGAGTTCTGCCAAATACAATATAATTGGATCGATATCGATTACCAAGCAGGTGAGCGGGGCATACAGCTTGCCTCATCAATGGGCATTCCGGTTATTGTAATGGAACCGCTGCGTGGAGGCATGATCCCCGCATTAAGCGATCCGATAATTGGCGAATTGAAAAAAAAGCATGGGCTGGAAGGGTCAAGCTTGGCAAGCCTGTCTCTTGAATTCGTTTTGGACAACCCCCACGTAATGACAGTGCTAAGCGGTGTTAACCGCAAGGACCACTTGGATGAAAACATCTCTGTGGCAAGCGCGATCCAGCCAGAAAGCCTGGGCAGCAACAAGCGGGCATTCTTGGGTGAGCTGCGGGAATATTTGCTAAACAAGCCTACTGTCCAATGCACAGCATGCAATTATTGCATTGATGGCTGCCCTTCACAGATAAATATTCCAGCAGTTTTCGAATGCTATAATGAATACTTGACTTATGGGGAAGCTGCAAAAAGCGGGGCAGCAAGGTATGTGAGGATGATCACCGCCAATTCCGAGGAATGCAGCGGATGCGAAAGCTGTGTGGGCGTGTGCACCCAGAGCCTTGATATACCCAATTTGTTGGAAAACGCAAAATCTGATCTTGCAGTATAAGAGCTTTTACGAGCGCCAAAGCAGACCCTTGCTTGCGATTTGCGTTTCTTGGATATTGCATGAAAAGATATTTGAAACGCAAAACAATGTTGACATTCCCGGCCAGGTGTGTATAATAGATCGAGTAAGGCATTCCTCAGTAGCTCAATCGGTGGAGCAATCGGCTGTTAACCGAGAGGTCGTAGGTTCAAGTCCTACCTGAGGAGCCATTTTTTTATCTACAATCCGCATGCCAATGCGGTTTTTTTTTACTCGAAGTTTAGGAGAAAGTTATGAGGCTGGATTCAAGGCTTTCATTGGCTGCATCATTGATTGAGCCTTGCAACAAAATCGCCGACATTGGCACTGACCATGGGTATTTGCCGATATTCATGATTTCTACCGGCAAGGCAAAGCGGGCAGTAGCCACAGACGCAAAAGCCAATCCCCTGGGAAGGGCAAGAGCAAATGCCGAAGCCTTTGGAATGTCTTCGTCAATTGATTTTAGGCTTGGTTTCGGGTTGGAGCCAATTAGCGAAGGAGAGTGTGAAGCGGCATTTATTTGCGGTATGGGTGGTGACACAATAAATTCGATCATCATGCGCTCATTGCCAATCGCAAAAAGTTTCGCCGAGCTTGTTTTGCAGCCGCAAAGCCATATTTTCAAAGTCAGGCATATATTAGACAGCCAAGGATTCAGCATTATGAGCCACTACGCATTTGAACGGGGGAAGTTCTACGAGGCGATAAAAGCGACTCCAGGCCTCAGGATCCAAATGCCTTTTAATGGAGATTCCAAAGAAATCGCTTATGTCTACCCAGTCGACCCATGCCTTCGAAATGACCTAGTCTATAAGGATTATCTTGATTACCATCTAGCTGCCCGCCTCCAAATCCAGGCGGCAATTCTGGGGAGGGCATCAAAAGGGGAAGGCAGGGATAAGGCATTCGAAGACAATGCCTGTCATATTACAGCAATTAAAGAGAGGTTGTGCCTTTATGGTAGTCAATGACGTGGTGTCAAACATTCTGGAGATGGCTGATGCTGACTTTGCCTTTGAATGGGATAATTCCGGCTTGCAAGTTGGAGACATGTCTTGGGAAGTCAGCGGAGTCCTTATATGTGTAGACATAAATATGGATGTCATCATGGAGGCAATCCAGCATGGGGCAAACTTGATAATCTCACACCATCCATTTCTTTTCTCACCCATAAAAAAGGTTACAGAAGACAATGTGAAAGGCCAGTGCATCATCAAGTGCATCAAAGAGCAAATCGCTTTGTTCTCTGCCCACACAAACATGGATGTTTCCCCAAACGGACTCAACACTTATCTAGCAAGCCAATTTGGGCTAGCCAATATAGAAAGCTTGGATGATGGCCATAGCCAACTCATGGAATTCTGGGGCGCTTTCCCCACTAGCGCAACAGCAGTCGAGGCAGGCGCAAAACTGGAAAACTTGGCATTTGGTGTCCAAAGCTTTGGTGTTTCTGGCAGCAGCTCCTTTCTTGCAGGCAAACTGCTTAAGGGGAAAAGAAAGGCTACAGAGCGAATATTGGCAAGTTTGGCTACCGACTATTCGATTAAGCTTATTGAGGCTACAAAGCTTGGATATGGCTTAGGTGTTGTGGGCGATTTGGATGCCGCGATGGGATTCGAAGAGCTTGCCAGCGCAGCAAAAGGAGTGTTCGGTTGCGGGCGCCTTAGGGTTTCCTCTGGTATAGGCGGCAAGAAGCTCAAGCGGATTGCAATTGTTTCAGGAAGTGGATGCGATTACATTGGCGCTGCGGCTTCGAAAGGAGCAGATTGCTTGATTACATCTGATTGCAAGCACAAGGATTTTTTACAAGCTGCTGACATGGGAATAGCGCTAGTCTGCCCAAGCCATTTTGACAGCGAAAAGTGTTTTTTGCCTATAGTTCGGCAGCATTTGGAGAATAGTTTTCAAGATAATATGATTTTTGAATCTAAGGCGAAAGATGTTGAAATCGTAATTTGATTAATCAATATCGTATTTTCGCGTAATAAAATTAAGCTAAATAACGAAATTGGCTAAAAAAAAGAAACAAAAATTGAATTGTGGATTGAAGAGAAGGTTGTTTTTTGGTATGATCTTCTGAATAGGCAAGCCGGTTGGCCGCTGGCGCAAGCCAGAGGAAAGTCCGGGCTCCATAGGGCAGGATGCCTGGCAACACCAGGTGGAGGCAACTCTAAGGAAAGTGCAACAGAAAGGAAACCGCCTGCCTTAAAGGCAGGCAAGGGTGAAAGCGTGCGGTAAGAGCGCACGTCTTGGCTGGCAACAGCCCAAGTGTGTAAACCCCATCCGGAGCAAGACTAAGTTAGGGCATTTAGCAGCGGCCCGCTGTGCCCGTGGTAAGTCGCTTTAGCCCGCCGGCGACGGTGGTGCAAGATAGATGGCTAATTAAACAGAACCCGGCTTATGAGCTTGCCTATCTATTTTTTTCAAATTGCCAGCTAAAATCCTGCATATTTAAACTACTTGGCTGGCAAACTTTATAGTATTGGTCATATACCTATTATGGCGTTCTCTTGCGCAATCTGTTGCTATAGCCGCAAGTGAAGGTTATATACCTATAATGAAAGATGCCTTGCAAGAACACGCAAGGCGTTTGTGCCCCCTTCGCGTATATTCCGCATACTGAGGGGCAGTGGCAATCAGAATAATACATATCAAATTTTAAGGAGGCTCCTGTTTTGCCAAAGAAAATGAAGACAATGGATGGTAATACCGCTGCCGCATATGTGTCGTACGCTTTTACGGAAGTTGCAGCGATTTATCCAATAACCCCTTCGTCAAATATGGCCGAGGCTGTAGACGAATGGTCTGCCCAAGGCAAAGAGAATGTGTTCGGCCAGAAAGTAGAAGTAGTGGAGATGCAATCTGAAGCAGGAGCGGCTGGCGCTGTGCACGGCTCATTGAGCGCCGGTTCTTTGACTACGACATACACAGCTTCCCAAGGCCTGCTATTGATGATCCCGAATATGTACAAAATTGCCGGAGAAATATTGCCGGCAGTGTTCCATGTGTCTGCCCGCGCAGTCGCAGGGCATGCCCTGTCAATCTTCGGAGACCATTCAGACGTAATGGCAACCAGGCAGACAGGCTTTATCATGCTTGCATCCAACAGTGTGCAGGAAGCGATGGATTTGGGGTCAGTAGCCCATCTTTCAGCAATCAAGTCCTCGATGCCTGTGCTTCATTTCTTTGACGGGTTCCGCACATCCCATGAGACACAAAATATCAATGTCATCGAATATGAGGATCTTGCGAGATTAATAGACAAGGATGCCTTGGCAAGTTTTAAAGCGCGGGCGATGAATCCTGAAAACCCGTTCACTAAAGGCACTGCCCAGAACCCGGATATTTTCTTCCAAGCCAAAGAGGCGTCAAATAAATTCTACGATGCCATCCCCGATATAGTAGTTGAATACATGTCCAAAATTTCCGAATTGACAGGCAGGGAATACAAGCCTTTCCAGTATTACGGCGACCCTGGCGCAGAAAACATTATAGTCGCTATGGGATCTGTTTGCGAAACAATTGAGGAGACCATTGATTATCTCGCGGAGAAAGGCGAAAAAACTGGCTTAGTCAAAGTGCGCCTATATAGGCCTTTCAATGAAAAGATGTTTCTAGACTCTATGCCAAAAACAGTCAAAAAGATCGCTGTTCTTGACCGCACCAAAGAGCCTGGGGCGCCAGGGGAACCATTGTACCTTGATGTCAGAAACACGCTTTATTCCCAACCCAACCATGCGATTGTAGTGGGTGGCAGGTATGGGCTTGGCTCAAAAGACACGAAGCCAAACCAGATCATCGCAGTATTTGAGAATTTGAAGCTCGATACTCCAAAGAATGGGTTTACCATTGGCATAGTAGATGATGTCACCATGCTTTCGCTTGAAGTGGGAGAGAAAATTGACACCACGCCTGAGGGAACGAAAAGCTGCATGTTCTGGGGTTTGGGCTCTGACGGGACAGTGAGCGCAAATAAAAGCGCGATCAAGATTATAGGCGATAACACAGGGATGTTCGCCCAAGCATATTTTGACTATGACTCTAAGAAATCAGGCGGGCTGACAAGTTCACACCTTCGATTCGGCAACTCTCCAATCCGTTCACCGTATTTGATAGATGCGGCTGATATTGTCAGCTGTTCTATGCAAAGCTATGTGTACCAATATGACATGGTTTCCAACTTGAAGGATGGAGGTATCTTCCTGCTTAACACCCATTGGAACCAACAAGAGCTGGAAACGAACTTGCCTTCAGACTACAAACGGATCATTGCCGAGAAAAATATCCAATTTTATACAATTGATGCTACAAAGATTGCTGAGGAAGTGGGCCTCGGGCGCCGAACCAATATGATAATGGAATCGGCTTTCTTCAAGTTATCAGATGTTATCCCCTACGATATAGCGGAAGCGAACCTCAAAGAGGAGGTTGTTTACAACTACGGCAAGAAGGGAGATGATATTGTCCAGATGAACTACAAGGGCATTGACCAGGCTATAGCCTCCCTTGTTGAAATCGAAGTGCCTGCAGACTGGAAACTAGCTCGTGACTCCATCAAGACAGATACCGATGTGCCGGAATTTATCGAGCAAGTGCTAAGGCCAATGACAAGGAAGCTCGGTGACTCTTTGCCAGTGTCGACATTTGCAGGCATTGAGGATGGAAGGTTTCCTGCAGGGACTTCGGCATATGAAAAACGCAACATTGCTATCAATGTCCCGACTTGGATTGCTGAGAATTGCACCCAATGCAATTTCTGCTCCATGGCATGCCCGCATGCGGCCATCAGGCCAATCCTTCTTGACGAGGATGATAAAAAAGATGCCCCTGAGGGCTTCAACTCTATAAAGGCTGTAGGCAAGGACTTGGCATCCTACTCCTTCAGGATGCAAGTATCCCCCATGGATTGCACTGGATGCGAAGTATGCGTCGAGATATGCCCGTCGAAGAAAAACTCGCTAAAAATGGAGCCTGTGGCTAACGTTGAGGGCGAGAAGGCAAATTGGGATTATTCAGTCAATATTGGCGAGAAGAAAGTTGACACAAACCGCTTCACCGTCAAGGGAAGCCAGTTTTTCCCGCCATTGCTGGAATTCTCGGGCGCTTGCGAAGGATGCGGGGAAACCCCATATGCGAAACTTGTTACCCAGCTTTTTGGCGAGAGGATGTATATAGCAAACGCCACAGGGTGCACATCGATTTGGGGCGCGTCAGCGCCAAGCACCCCATACACCAAAAACAGCGATGGAAAAGGCCCCGCTTGGGCAAACTCCTTGTTTGAGGATAACGCTGAGTATGGATACGGCATTTACCTGAGTGTGAAAAAGCAGCGCGATTTGTTGGCGATGAAAACAAGGGAGCTGGCCGAAATTGTTGAAGACAGCGGGGTTGCCGCAGCTGCTAACAAGTGGCTAGAGTTGATGGAAGACCCGCAAGGGTCAGCAGATGCGGGAGAAGAGCTTGTCAAAGCGCTAGAAGCTTTCGACGCCAAGGGAGGCCTCCAAGAAGAGCTGAAAGGCTATATATTGCATTCAAAGAGCCACATGGCGAAAAAGTCCGTGTGGATATTTGGCGGGGACGGCTGGGCGTATGACATTGGCTATGGCGGGCTTGACCATGTCTTGGCTTCTGGCGAGAATGTCAACATCCTCGTTTTTGACACTGAAGTATACTCCAACACTGGCGGCCAGTCATCCAAAGCGACACCGACAGCGGCTGTAGCCAAATTTGCGGCTCAAGGCAAAAAGACCAAAAAGAAAGACCTAGGCATGATGGCAGCCGCTTATGGCTATGTCTATGTGGCGCAGGTGTCCATGGGTGCAAGCATGACCCAATTAATGAAAGTTTTAAAAGAGGCTGAGGAGTATGACGGCCCAAGCCTGATTATCGCGTATTCCCCATGCATCAACCATGGAATTAGAATTGGAATGGGCAGCAGCTTGGAGCAGTCTAAGAAAGCTGTTGAATGCGGGTATTGGCATTTGTATAGGTACAACCCTGATCTAGCAAAACAAGGCAAGAATCCGTTCATATTAGATTCAAAAGAGCCAAAAGGCGACTTTATTGCCTACCTTAATACTGAATCCCGTTATAGCTCTCTAAAGATCACATTCCCGGAGATAGCAGACCAATTGTTTGAGAAGACAGCAAACGACGCTAAAGATAGGCTTGATACCTATAAGCGCATGGCTGCAATGTCTTAGGCTATTGATGCTGTTTCGATTATATAACTCTAAATATTAATTCTTTTTTGGGCAGCGGCGTTTCAAGAACACCGCTGCCCAAAACCATTCAGCTTAATAAACACAGCGTATCATAATTAACGCATGGTAGTTATTCGCTAGGCGTTAATTATGATACGCTGTGTTCAATGCGCTTGTCGATGGAAATTGTTGGGTACAGCCCATGCTAAATCCCCCATGGGAAAGGTTGTAGAGGATTTGATTTTTTGAAAGCCATTGAATAAAATGAAATTGGTTGATGTTTGTGAAGGCAGGCTTCGCCGCGAAAAAGTTTCTATTCCACTTGGCAATGCAGCTTTGATGGCTGGCTTGGTTTAGATGCTTTGGCAAATCAGGTCCCACCAAGTCTAGGGCTGGGTTTCCAACACCAATCAAACGTCGTTAATTTTTAACTCAATACCAATCGACGCTTATGGAATCTTGGTTGAGCCGAGAAGTGTAAAACTCGAGCCGTCTTCGCCAACACTGATTTCAACCAGATATCCACCGCCATGGGCAGGAACAGTGTCGTACAAATGGATGTCTTCAGGCCTTGGGAACATGTCAAGAGCCAGAACGCCTATTGTCCCTCCATGGGCAACAACAGTGCAACTGGCAAATTTCTCTGTGGCGGCTATTGCAACAATATTATTGAAGCCGGTAAGCACTCTATTTCGAAAATAGTTTTGGCTCTCGCCTTCAGGGACTTGGTAGTCGCCAGTCGGGTCGTTAATCCAATCCTGGTACTCTTGCGAGCTTTCCAACTCCTCATGTCGTTTCATCTCAAATATACCGAAATCGCATTCTGACATTTCAGTGACAATCCTGTAATCCACATCTCCAAACAGTGCTTTTAGCGTTTCATTTGTCCTGGCCATCCCACTAGTGAAATATACTTGGGTTTGATGGTAAATGTTTGAATTTGTTCTTTGTTTGAGCATTTCCAAGCCTTCAAGGCACAATCCAATATCAGTGCTTCCGCAATAGAGCCTGTCAATATTGGCTTGGGTAAGCCCGTGACGTATCAACTGGATAGCCAGCTGCATTATTTCAGCTTTTCCCCGATCCCGCAGAAAACACGGTAAACTTCGTCCGCATTGCGGGAAAACAACTGCATGACTTTTCCAACATACTCCCTGTAAGCCCTTGTCTCTTTCCCAAGAGGCACTATCCCTGAAGTAATGTCTTCTATGATGATGATTTTGTCTTTGAAATTATGCAGATTTGATTGTACATACTCAACAGGGTCTTTGCCGCGTGCGAGGAGCCATTGCACAAAGTCATTAAAATTCGCAATTGCCTGGTTGTCGTAACTGATGCCTTGCTTGTCTGAGCAAACAAACATGTCATGCCTGTTTATTCCGAACTGTTTTTGGACAAATTCGCGTTTGCCTTGGTTCGAACCACCAAAAACTAGAATCATATTTTATTTTCTCCTTGTGACCATTTTTCTTCTATGTTCTACAACGCTATTGTTAACAGAAAATACATAGCAGCTTCGAAAACAACAATTTGCATACCCAAAATATCTCCGTTTATGCCGCCGAGAGCTTTGTTTGCGCCGCAGAAAACAGCAATAGCGAAAATTGTTGCTATAGCGAGCGCAATTGCCCCATTAATCGACAAAAATGCGAAAACACCCCCAATAACAACGAACTCAACTACACAGATGATAAAGTGGACAGGCTTTTGGCTGTTTTTAAAGAACGCCATCATTGAGCTTCCAGCAATAGAGTCAAACTTGAATACCCCACCTGCGCAGATTGCTCGAGATGCTGCAGGCACCAGAATAGCCATCCGGTCGTCAAAGCTGCTTTCTATCCAGCTTTGCATTGACGTTATTAAACACAAAGCCAGGGCCGACAATGCAATTACGCTAAAGGCTCCTACGTTTGAGTCTTTGAGGATCCTTAGTTTGCCTTCCTGGTCCCTTGAAGACAACAGCGCATCTGCTGAATCCATGAAGCCGTCGAGGTGCAAGAAACCTGAAAGGGCAAACATTGACACTGTCGCCAAAAAAGCCAACTGGTTTGTTTTGATAGCCAGCATTCTGCCAAATATGAGGACAGTATAAGTGACAAACCCGCACATAAGCCCTACAAGGGGCAAGCAGCAAATTGCAGAGCTGGCTTGAACGTTTTCCCAGCTAGAGTCTTTAACCTTCAAGCGGGTGAACATTCCAACTGAAACTAGAAAAGCCTTCACTATTAAATCTCCACGATTTCAGAGCCAAATCCTTGGGCATGGAAATCATCTATTGTCTTTGACAAATCAAGGCTATAAATGTTTTTATGGATTTTGACATTGGTTGAAACGCACTCAATAACGCAATCAGCGAATTCTGCAATAACGATGTTCAAGTATCCCAAGAGTTCTTTGTAGCGGTTTACTTCATAGGTAAAACTCTCAGCATCAGAAAAAATATAGTCACTGACAATAATCAGGTTTCCGGCTTCTTTAGCAAGGGCTTTTACATGCAAAGGCAAGTCTTCTTTCCCGATAATGTTGACTTCATCGTTGTCGCTGAATAGGATGTTTTGGACATAAGCAGTCAGGGAATCCAAAAGAATAGTGTCGCTATGGTTAAAATTATTCGAGTGCTTCAGCAAGTCAAATGGCTCTTCAATGGTAGCAAACCCCCAACCCTCACGGATTTTTTTATGCTCTTCTACCCGTCTCCTGTCTTCGTCGTCTAAAGGTGTCATTGTTGCGAAATAATATAATTGGCCATTCTGGTCAGCAGCTAAATCTCTAGCAATATATTGTGCCAGCAAGCTCTTACCGCTCTTGGAGCCACCAATCAGTAAAAATACCATTTAAATACCTTCTTTTTTGTGCCGATAGGCAATTTAATACAATAATTATAAGAGATTATTAATAAAAGTCAACAAGCAGGTCAAAAACTACAATTTTCGTTTCATTAATTCAAACTACTTTTTCACACTGTAACTATTGATGACGTGAGAAGTTGTCAATTGGTGGTTGTAAATGTTTTTCAATTGCATGATATTTGAATGTTTTTTATAATTTTATATATCAATTGGAAGATAATTAAGATTTTTCGCCATTGAATTAATTGTCATAAAAAATACCAATGTTCCAGACATTTTCTAGATAATTGCCAGGTTGTAATATGTCATTATTCGTGGTATGCTATCAATGATGTTTCGCATGATTAAAGTATTTTATCAGGTTAAGTTGCAATACATGCCTTCTGCTGCGACAACCTTCAAATAATTCCGATACATCAATTAACCATGAGGACGCACGGGGATAGCTTGAAAATCTTCTATTGCTCGCTTTTGGAGTTCTCAAGAAGCTTCTGGACCTGTTTGTAGGTGGTACAGCGAAAGACAGTTAAGAAGCACGTCACATTCATAATTTATGTTAGGCGAAAAATGCTAGATAAGAGCAGTTATTCCAGAAAACTATTGATATTGGTATTAATCCTTGTTCTCTGTTTTGTCAAAGCAAATCCTGTATTTGCCTCAACTCAAAGCCAGCAAGTATACAGCTATATTTTAAGCTATTCTTTTAGTGTGCCCGAAAAATTCAGCGAATCTGTAGTTAAGCTGCCTTATGACTGGATCAATATCCGTTTTGTTGATGCCGAGAATTCGCAAGTGGTGTTGACGATCAGGGGCGATGATTATTATAAAGAACTAGATTCCCACAGTATGGGGAACCTAAAAAAAGATGATGTCAGCTTAGGATGCGAATTTTTCAACAATACATTCAATGACATTGAGCATATACGCTCGATGTTTGAGGAGATGGTCAACTCTTTTGCAGGCGCGCATTACTCAATACTTTCAATATCTCCTGTTTCAATCAACAACACAGACTATTGGGTTTGCCGTTTTGGATATGATGACTTCAACCAAACACAAATTGGGGAAGGCCGCATTTATTTTACTATTCAAGCGGGTACCAGATATACAATAAGTGTTCTAAATAGAAATGGATCTGTCACTGTAATTCCCGAAGTAGAGCAAACAATAGCGTCTTTTAGAGTAGGCAGGCTAGTGAGCTCATTTTCAAGATTTATTTGGGTAATGGTTGGCGGGTTCAATTTTACTTTCTTTATGCTAATTTTATGGGTAGTCACAAGGCCGAGAAAATACAGCAAACGCCAGCTAGTACGCCGTGAAAGAAAAGCTATCCTTGAAGCTGAGCGCCGCGGGTTGCCGCCTCCATCCTCAACAAGCGCAATTGCGTTAAGGCGACTAACAGTTGTCCAAACACTCAAAGCAAAAACTTCGGACATCGAAGCCATCGACGATGTGGTTGCCCGCAAGAAAGCCTTATACCACCTCGATTTTCTTCTTGGCAAGGTTGTATATGAAGGCAATTTGTTGACATCAACTCCAGCCGACGAGGATCTTGGGTTTGAAGCTCGAGAAGACGCGCAAATTCTAGAAGAACCAGAAATGGCTGGTGATGCAAACCCTATTCTTGTTGATCAAGAAATTGAAGAAGCGGCAGATACGCCCGCCATTGTTGAGATTGCAATTGAAGAGATTGATGTTTCGTTGGAAGATAGCCAAAAAGACTCTGAAATACAAAGCGATGAAACCGTAAGAAAACTGAAGAGAAAGCCACAAAACGAAGTGATCCAAGAGATTGATAAGCTTCTTGAAGAGTGGGATGAGATAAAGAACAGTGATGCGGAAGCCGGATTGTGGACAGAAGACCTGGCTACTGAGCAAACCAATGAATTTGTTGTTGGGGCAATTAGCGCGAAGAAAGTGCTGGCTAATATGTCCAAGCAAACTCCACCAGGAACAGCAAGCGAGGGGGAAACACTACCAGGCGCCCAACTTACAATAAAAGAACCGCAACTGCAAACTGGCTTAGAAGTTGAAAAAGAAAGGCCAACAGCCCTCACAAGCTATATCGATGAATCAAATGACAACAAACAAGCAGACATTGGCTTCCAAGACGAAGCGGATATAACAAAAGATAGCATAATAGAAGAATCTGAAGCAAAACGCAATGACACAATGTTGGAAAATGAGAGCGGCACAGAGGGCAATTCAGAGCAGCAGTCTGCAGTAAAAACTGGAGTTAAAGCGGAAGCAGAAATTGGGTTCGATGTTGCAAGAGAAACAGGTGTTATTTCAAGTAAAGAGCCTGTATTTGAAGAACATAATTACCAAAATGTTCAATCTGGTGAATTGCCAGATACTGGTTTTGAATTGGGACAAAGGGAATCTGCCTTGGTAGAAACTAGCGAAGAAGTTGAAGCTGTGCTTCGAAAAGATTCTGCGCGCCAAGAAGCTGCAGGGAATGAAGACACTGGGGCTGGGGAGGCAAGAGTCGAAGAGCATGGAGAGCCAGCAGAAGCGATAGAAGAAAAACAAGGCCAAGGATTGGAGCAGCCAGGAGCAAATAGCGGAGTCGAAGATCGAATGGATGGATTCCAAGCCGACGCTTCTGGCGATGTTGAGGCAGAGCTCCGAGAAGCAACAGGGACTGGTGAAGAAACTGGGGCAGGGGGGGCAAGAGTCAAAGTGCTTGGTGAGTCTGCAGAAGCAATAAAGAATAGCCAAGTTGAAGGAATAATGCAGTTTGAGACTGGCAGCGAACAGGGGCAACCAGATGCAAACAATGAAGTAGATAGTGAAAAAGTCCAACCAGTTATTGGCGAAACCTATAAAGATATCAATCAAATTTCTCTAGAAGAAAATAGAGATACCAGATATTTTAGCTTTTCGAATAAACTAGAAAATGATAGTGTTGAAGGGCAAGAGAAAGCAGAAAATAATATCGAAATGGATTATCACGAAGATCAAGACTTCTATACAGAAAATAATGATAATGAAAAACGCGCAAGAGGAAGATGGGGAAGAAGAAGCAATAGAAGAAAGTAAAGAGCCATTCTGATAATACCAAACAGCATGCCAGGCGAGTCTTAATTTTACTATCGGCGAAGGTAACCAACACCATTTTGGTTTTCAAAGAGAGTGCTGGCGGTCGGATCTAGCTGCAAACATCAGCTGCAAATATATTAAGATCAAACTGAAATGGAATCTCGCCTCGAAAAGCAGGTCACAGATGGAGAACTTATGTAACCACTTCACCAGTTAAGTTAACAATCCAAATCAAGCATTAACCAAATGAGTTGATTGACAGTCTCAAAAGTCTCAATGTACTAATGTCTGTCAGGATATGGAACGCTGCGAAGATAAGAAAAAACCCGTGATTCAATTTAAAATCAAGGGTTTTCTTTAGTTTTTATCAAGTAGTGCGTATGTTGCTTTAATTAAGAAATGTTCGACAGCAGCGGGCGATTACAGCACTATGCAACTGCCCATTCAAAATTAGTGATGTTCTTTAATCATTTAATCATTGCGAATTTCATATATTATTTTATTTTTTAATATTATTTATTTCAGGAACACATCTAAAATCGATTTAATGATGATTATGCGAATTCTCCAACTTGCATTCGAATTTTATCTGCTATCATAGCAATAAATTCTGAATTGGTTGGTTTTCCCTTATTTTGGTCAATTGTATAGCCAAAGATATTATCAATAGTTTCGACTCTGCCTCTGGACCAAGCAACTTCGATAGCGTGCCTGATTGCGCGCTCAACCCTGCTGGGAGTCGTGCTGTATTTCTTAGCAATTGAGGGATATAGTTCTTTTGTGATGCCGCCAAGCATCTCTGGCTCAGCTATCACAAGTTTTATGGCATCCCTCATATATGTGTACCCTTTAATATGGGCAGGCACGCCGATTTCATGTAGCATTGTGGTAATTAGCAAATGGTAGTTTTTTGAACTCGGCGCAGGTTGGGTTAGCTCTGCTTTCTCAAAAGGCTCGAAACTCAGATTGTTAGTTGAAACCGAGTCATCGTCTGATGAGAAGACTTCTTGGAATTTTGCAGCAAATTCATCAAGATCCACAGGTTTGACAAAGTAATAATCTGCACCTAGCTCCACAGCTTTTTTAGTGAATTTCTCGCCTCCGACAGCTGACAACATGACAATTTTAGGGTTATACATTTTCCCAAGGCTTTGGACACTCCTCAGCACATCCAGTCCATCGGCAGTGGGCATAATCAAATCAACTATGATAGCGTCTGGTCTTTCTCTGCGAATTAATTCGACCATATCCTTTCCGTTGGATGTAACGCCGACAACCTCAAAACGGTCTGTTGTTGAGAGCTTCTTTTCAATAGCATCTGCAAAATTAGCATTGTCATCGGCTATTGCAACGGTATACTTCATATTGTGTTCCCCTTTTACAGTATAATAAAATCTACATTATATTAATACATCTGGTTTCTTATAATCTGTCGATTTTTGGCGTGGCTAGAATCAATTGTAGTTATTTTCCAGCATCCATTCTATGAACACACCATAACCCCTAGTTGGGTCGTTTACAAGGACATGGGTAACAGCCCCAATGATTTTTCCTTCTTGGATTATTGGGCTTCCACTCATTCCCTGGATTATTCCGCCAGTTTTTTTCAGCAAATTGTCATCCACTATGCGGATATTCATACTTTTGGTGTTTGGCGAACTTTGGCGGTTGACTTTCTCTATTTTTATTTTATATTCTTTTACGCTGCCATCTATGCAAGACAATATTATAGCATCTCCCTCATGTATCTCGCTTTGGAGCGCTATCGGGTATGCTTGGGATCCTGGTTCAATTATCCCTCCATAATAATCACCAAATATACCAAAATCATTGTTCGCCGTGACTTGTCCGAAAGGAACTTCGTCAGGCAGCTGCCCTTGCACTTCGCCAGGCTGGTTTTTCTTTCCTTTGACTAAATTTAAGATTTGAGCACCTACGAGGTCCCCACAATCTATTGGAACTGTTATGCCGGTTGTGGATTCTGTTATCGCATGACCTAAGGCGCCGTAGCTTTTCATGTCAGCGGTCACATATGTCAATGTTCCAATCCCTGCTACATTATCTTTGACCCACAGCCCTATAAGGTTCCGGTTATTGTCTTTAGAGAATTCTGGAGAGACATAAAATGTCAGTTCTTTTCCGCCTCTAAAAACTTCAATTTGCAACACTTGGTTTAAATTTTCTTCTTTGTTGACTTCTTTAGTGAATGCTTCCGAGTTGTGTACATTGATGCCATTAACTTTTCGGATGATATCACCAATAAGTATCCCGGCATCCTTGGCTGGGCATAATACACCTTTCCCTTCAACAACAATGTTGCTGAACCTGACAGCGATCAAACCATTGGCATTGATTTTGACACCAATAAAGTCGCCGCCTGGATACAGCATGATGTTTGGCAGCACGTTCACTTTTATGCTTTTTATATTTATGCCAAAAATTTTAGCAGAAAGTGTAAAAGAGCCTGGTTCCTCGGCAAAGATTGTTAAAGGCTGCCCTGCCCCCACAACAATCGATTCATTCAGGGAACCGCCATTTATTTTCACATTTGAGCTGTCAGATGTGACTTGAACGCTGGCAGGCAATGAAGAAATGTTCCTTAAAGCAACTTTTCCAGCAATGACAGTGAATTCTTCTCTGCCTTTATCTGTTATTATAAGGGAAGTAGCTATTAATATGGCTAAAACTGACACAAAAACCAAATTTTTTTTATCTTTCAGCATTTTTCTTTGCATTTTGTGTTTCCTCACTTTCACGATCCTTAGTAGTATTCGCCCTCGAGCAAAAAGAAAACTAGTAATAATAGTAAGAAAAAACACCTGTAGCCAAATGCTAACTGCTAATCACAGCTTGAAGCAAATCAGCTGTTTTGCCTTTATTAATGGAGCACCAGTCAACGCCAAACCAGAATATGCCAATCCGGTTTTTAATGTAGATCGCGCGAGTGTATTAGAAAACCACCGATGCCAAGCGCTGTGTGCCAGCAGAAGCTGGTGGCTGCTGGGGTCTCCCTTGGAACTTCCTTAGCCAAAGGCTGTCTAGTGCTCTGTAAAGTGTAAAATCGCTACAAAACTGCTTGAAAAAATTTTGTTATAGACATACAATAAATGACATAAAGTCCAATATTGCGAGTTGCTGATATGCCCAGACAAGCATACGAA
>Ga0082212_10000284_pt1 | contig 73354 bp, 68 predicted proteins | sample TergutNt197P3_FD_71548 | JGI IMG/M metagenome (GOLD analysis project Ga0082212, IMG submission 71548) | Neocapritermes taracua P3 segment gut microbial communities from Petit-Saut dam, French Guiana - Nt197 P3 | ecosystem: Host-associated > Arthropoda: Insects > Digestive system > Gut ...
TCGCGGTCGGGGCCCCCCCCCACCGCGAGGAGCAGCTCGCGGACGGCCGCCTCGGCCCGCACGAGGTCCACGGGCGGCACGTCAGCCGCGCGCCGCATGAGGCCGTCCGTCACTCCGGGACCTCACCGATCGGCTGCGCGGGCAGCTCCGGCTGGGCAGCCGCGGCCTCGTCCTGCGGGACGACGGTGTGGCCGTTCTGCTCGGCAGCCGTCATGACCGGGCCGCGCGTGTGGACGGTGCGCTGCTCGCTCGACAGCCAGACGTCGCGCGCGTCGCGCTTGACGACGGGGGCGAACACCTCGGCCAGCTCCTGCTGGTTGAGGGTCTCCTTCTCGAGCAGGCGCAGCACCAGGTCGTCGAGCACGTCGCGGTACTGGGTCAGCACCTCCCACGCCTCGTCGTGCGCGGACTCGATGAGCTTGCGCACCTCGTGGTCCACGGTGCCGGCGACGGCCTCGGAGTAGTCGCGCTGGTGGCCGTAGTCGCGGCCCAGGAACGGCTCGCCGTTGCCCGTGCCGAGCTTGATGGCGCCGACCTTCTCGCTCATGCCGTACTCGGTGACCATCTTGCGGGCGATGGTGCTCGCCTTCTCGATGTCGTTGCTGGCACCGGTGGTGGGGTCGTGGAACACGATCTCCTCGGCCACGCGGCCGCCCATCGCGTAGGCGAGCTGGTCGAGCAGCTCGTTGCGCGTCGTGGAGTACTTGTCCTCGAGCGGCATCACCATCGTGTAGCCGAGAGCGCGGCCGCGCGGCAGGATCGTCACCTTGGTGACGGGGTCCGTGTAGCGCATCGCCGCCGCCACCAGGGCGTGGCCGCCCTCGTGGTACGCGGTGATCTTCTGCTCCTTGATGTTCATGACGCGTGTGCGCTTCTGCGGGCCGGCGACCACGCGGTCGATCGCCTCGTCCAGCGCGCGGTCGTCGATGAGCTGGGCGCCCGAGCGGGCGGTGAGCAGCGCGGCCTCGTTGAGCACGTTGGCCAGGTCGGCGCCCGTGAAGCCCGGGGTGCGGCGCGCGACGGCGGCCAGGTCGACCGTGCCGACCATCGGCTTGCCCTTGGCGTGCACCTGGAGGATCGCCTCGCGGCCCTTGAGGTCCGGTGCCTCGACGGCCACCTGGCGGTCGAAGCGCCCCGGGCGCAGCAGGGCGGGGTCGAGGATGTCGGGGCGGTTGGTGGCCGCGATGAGGATGACGTTCGTCTTGACGTCGAACCCGTCCATCTCGACGAGCAGCTGGTTGAGCGTCTGCTCGCGCTCGTCGTGACCGCCGCCCATGCCGGCGCCACGGTGGCGGCCGACGGCGTCGATCTCGTCGACGAAGATGATGGCCGGGGCGTTCTGCTTGGCCTGCTCGAACAGGTCGCGCACGCGGCTGGCGCCGACGCCGACGAACATCTCGACGAAGTCCGAGCCGGAGATCGAGTAGAACGGCACGCCCGCCTCGCCCGCGACGGCACGCGCGAGCAGCGTCTTGCCGGTACCCGGAGGGCCGTACAGGAGCACGCCCTTGGGGATCTTGGCGCCGACGGCCTGGAACTTGGCCGGCTCGGCGAGGAAGTCCTTGATCTCGTGGAGCTCCTCGACGGCCTCGTCAGCACCCGCGACGTCGGCGAACGTCACCTGCGGCATGTCCTTGCTGATCAGCTTGGCGCGCGACTTGCCGAAGCCCATCACCCGGTTGCCGCCGCCCTGCATGCGGGACATCAGCCACCAGAACACGATGGCGATGAGCGCGAACGGGATGAGCAGGCCCAGGATCGAGGACCAGATGCTGGGCTGCGGGACGACGGAGTCGAAGCCGTCCGGCGGGTTCGCGGACGCGACGGCGTCGGCCACCTTGGAGCCCTGCGGCGCCACGTAGAAGAACTCGACGTCCTTGCCGTGGTTCTGCTGGTTGCTGCCCGTCCCGGTGATGAAGTCCTTGCTGAGCTTCAGCTCGACGCGCTGCTCGCCGTCGGTGATCACGGCGGACTGCACGGTGCCGCCCTGCAGCAGCTCGAGGCCCTGGTACGTCTGGATGCGTGCGGTGCGCGGCGCTGCGATGGCGCCCCACGCCAGGACCAGGATGACCAGGCCCACCACGACCCAGACGATCGGCCCACTGAGGATCTTCTTGATGTTCATCGGCAGCGGAGCGGACCCCGCATCCCTTCGTTCGCACAGGCTTTCGGACGAAACTACACGTCGGCGCTGGCCGCCGGGTGAGTGTTCGCCCAGGGCAGGACGGCGACGGCGCTGAGCGCACGGAGCGTTGGCACCGCACGCGGGCACCGCCGTCGGGCCCTCGTCACAGGCAACGCTCGGGACCGTCCCACGGTTCCGAGCGCGCGCAGGACGACGTCAGGAGTACACGTGCGGCGCCAGCGTGGCGACGAACGGCAGGTTGCGGTACTTCTCGGCGTAGTCCAGCCCGTAGCCGACGACGAACTCGTTGGGGATCTCGAAGCCGACGTACTTGACGTCGACGTCGACCTTCGCGGCGTCAGGCTTGCGGAGGGCGGCGGCGATCTCCACGGACGCCGGGCCGCGCGAGCGCAGGTTCGCGACCAGCCACGAGAGCGTGAGGCCGGAGTCGATGATGTCCTCGACGATCAGCACGTTCCGGCCCGTGAGGTCGGTGTCGAGGTCCTTGAGGATGCGCACGACGCCGGACGACTTGGTGCCCGAGCCGTAGCTGGACACGGCCATCCAGTCCATCTGGGCCTGCGTGTGCAGGCGGCGCGAGAGGTCCGCCATGACCATGACGGCGCCCTTGAGCACGCCGACAAGCAGCAGGTCCTTGCCCGCGTAGTCCTGGTCGATCTGCGCGGCCATCTCGTCGAGCTTGGCCCCGAGCTGCTCCTCGGTGAGCAGGATCTTGGCGATGTCGCCGGCGACGTCCGACTGGTCCACGGGTTACTCCTCGGGGGTGCGATGCGGGGGTGTGCTGGGCGCGGCGTCGGGCCCTCGGTGCAGGAACAGGGTGCCACACGCCCGCGCTGCGCTCGCACCGGACGGCAGCCCTGCGCTGCCCTGGCCGCGCCACCCGACCACCAGGGCGTCGAGCGCGTCGACGTGCCTGGTCCCCAGGGCCCTGGCGGGCGCCCCGACGGCGATCGCCGCAGCCCGCAGAGCGCGGCGCCGGACGGCAGCGGGGGCGGCCTCCAGCAGCCCGACGTCGAGGGCGAGCCCCGCCCCTGCGTCGGTGCGCGCCGCCGCCAGGAGCGCCGCGGCCTGGGCGTCGAGGGCGTCGGCGTCGTCGCGGAGGTGGGCGGCCGAGCGGGCGAGCGCCTCGACGGTGCCGGGACCCAGCACCTCCTCGAGGAGGGGCAGCACCTCGTGCCGCACCCGGGTGCGCAACGGCGTCGCGGCGGCCGCGCCACCGGGGACCGGGGGCGGCCCTGGCACGGACAGGTCGTTCGTGGGGTCGTCCCACCACCTCAGCCCGAGCGCGTGGCACGCGGCGCGCGTCTGGCTGCGGCGCAGCCCCAGCAGCGGCCGCCGGTAGACGCCCCGTGCCGCCGGCATGCCCGCCAGCGACCGGGCGCCGCTCCCCCGCGCGAGCCCCAGCAGCACCTGTTCGGCCTGGTCGTCGAGGGTGTGGCCCAGCAGCACGGCCACGGCCCCGCTCGCGGCGGCGGCGGCGTCGAGCGCCGCGTAGCGGGCGTCGCGGGCGGCCGCCTCCGGGCCGCCCGCACCCGTCACGGCCACGCGCCGCACCTCCACCGGGTCCAGCCCCAGGGCGCGGCACCGGGCGGCGGCGACGTCGGCGACGTCGGACGACCCGGCCTGCAGCCCGTGGTCGACCACGACGGCGCTCGCACGCACCGCGAACCCCCGCGACCGCACGGACCGGCCCACGCGCGACGCCTCGTGAGCGAGGGCGGCCGCGAGCGCCAGCGAGTCGGCCCCGCCGGAGCAGGCGACGAGCACGAGGTCACCGGGCCGCAGCGCGAGCGAGGCGAGCGTGGCCCGCACGGCCGCGCGGACGGCGGCGACGGCGGGGTCGAGCCGGGCCATCAGCCGTGGACGCGGCTGATCCAGGCGCGCGCGTCGGCGATCTCGGCGGCGGTGGGGAGGGTGTCGGGCGAGGTCCAGACGGCGTTGAGGCCGTCGCGGCCCACCTCGCGCTCGACGGCGCGCACGAACGCGGCGCCGTCGCGGTACTGCGCGAGCTTGGCGTCCATGCCGAGCAGGCGCCGCAGCACGACGTCGAGGCCGGGCGCCCCCTCGCCGTCGCGGCGCTTCTCGAACTTGCTGCGGATCTGCCGCACGGACCGCACGACGCGGGGCCCGACGGCGTCCATCATGACGTCGGCGTGCCCCTCGAGCAGGGCCATCACGGCGGTGACGGAGCCGAGCTCGGCCTTCTGGTCGGGGGTGAGCATGTGCTCGAACGGGGCCACGCCGGTGCCGTGGACGGCCCCGCTGACGACGTCGGCGATGGTGCGTCCCGCGGTGGCGAGCTTCTCGAGGAACGGCGCCTTGGCGAGCCCGACGGCGGTGCGCGTGACGTCCTCCATGAGGGCGCCGACGCGGTCGCGCAGGTGGGCGGCGAGCCAGGGGGCGGTGGCGAACTGGAGCGCGTGGGTCTGCTCGTGCAGGCAGACCCAGAGGCGGAAGTCGGTGGGGTCGACGCCCATGGTGCGCTCGGCGTGCAGCACGTTGGGGGCGACGAGCAGCAGGCGGCCCGGGCCCTCGCCGGTGCCGGTGCCGAGCTGCGCGTACGGGTCGAACTGCCCGAGCACGCGCGGCGCGAGCACGGCCAGCATGCCGCCCACCTCGAACGCCCCGCCCAGGCGGGCGCCCTCGCTGGTGGGCACGGCCTCCTCGCCGAGCGCCGCGGCGACGGGTTCGGTCATGGCGGCCATGACCTGGGTGTTCGCGAGCGCCCAGGTGGCGCGGTCGACCACGAGCACGGGCCCGAGGTCGGCGGCGCCGTCGCGTGGGCCGCCCGTCACGCGGTGCAGGCCGCCGGCCGGCGTCATGCGGGTGGTGGTGAGCACGTGCTCGACGGCGTCGGTCGCGGCGGCCCTCAGGCCGCCGACCAGGTCGGCGAGCTCGCCGCGCGACGCGCGGGGGCCGGGAGGGGCGAGCCGGCCGGCGAGCTCCGCCGCGGCGGACCAGTCGACGACGGGCTTCGGGCTGCTGCTGGTCACCCGCCCACCGTAGCCGCGCCACCCAGGGCCGCGAGCCGCCCGACGAACTGGTCGAAGATCATGCGCGCCCCGACCGTGGCGCCCGACTCGACCTGGTCGGCCATGAGCGCGAACACGAGCAGGCGGTCGTCCCGCGTCACGACCAGGCCGGTCAGCCCGACGACGCCGGGCAGCGACCCCGTCTTGCCGCGTACCAGGCCGCGCCCGGGGTTGTCGCCGCCGAACCGCGCGTCGAGGGTGCCGGACAGGTTGGCGACCGCGAGGTCCGTGGCGACCTCGCGCAGGCGCGGGTGCGCGGGGTCGACGGTCAGGCGCAGCACGTCGGTGAGCTGGGTGGGCGTGAGCGAGGACCCGCGCCCCAGCCCGGAGCAGTCGACCAGGTGGGCGCCGGTCAGGTCCACGCCGAGCCGCGAGACGGAGGCCAGCACGGCCTGCGTCGAGCCGTCGGTGGACCCGGGGCGCCCCTGCTGGAGCGCGACGAGCCGGCCGAGCACCTCGGTGATCGTGTTGTCCGACGTCTGCATGGCCCACGCCGAGACCTCGCGGATCGGCGCCGAGTGGACGACGCCGAGCAACCGGGCGTCGTCGCCGGCGTGGCCGCGGCCGATGTCGCCCGTCACGGAGACCCCGTGCTCCTTGAGCGCACGGGAGAACGCCTGGGCGGCCGCCATCGCGGGGTCGGGGGCGCGCGGGCCGAACGAGCCGGGCTGCAGCAGCGCCACGTTCACCGCCATCGAGGCGACGGGCGCGACGAACCCCATCGTCGCCTCGGCGGGCGGCACCGCCGGCGCGACCGCCGGGCCGGTGAACAGCGAGTCGTCGAGCAGCAGGCGCACCGACGTCTGCCCGGACACGCGGACCTTCGCCGCGACCTGCGCGGCCAGGTCGCCCAGCCCGGCACGGCCGTTGACCGCGGACGCGCTGCCGGCCCCGGCGGCGAGCAGCATGTCGCCGCCGCCCACCAGCACCACGCGCCCGTCGGCGTCGAGCATCGCCTTGGTGTCGAGCGTCTTGTCCGGGCCCAGCTCGGTGAGTGCCGCGACGGCCGTCAGCACCTTCTGCGTGGACGCGGGGACGAAGCCCGAGCTCGCACCCAGCGCGCCGAGCTTCTCGCCCGTGAGCGCGTCGACCACGACCGCCCCCACGTGCGAGCCCAGCCGGGTGTCCGTGGCCAGCCCGTGCACCAGCGCGCCGACGTCGGACGCCGACGGGACCGGGGCATCGGCGGGCAGCGTCTCCAGCACGGGCGACGGCGAGGGGCCCGGGACGGCCCCGGGCGCGGTGGGGAACGGCGCGGGCTCGGCGGGCGCCGGCGCGAGGGTCAGCATGCCGGGCACGACGTCGTACGCGTCCGCGACGAGGTAGCCGCCGATCAGCACCGCGACGACGGTGACCGCGGCACCCGTGCGAATCCGCCACCGCATGCCGTGCCCCTCCTCGTCGTCCGCACCACCTGCGGACCAGCGTCCGTCACGGCGAGCCTAGACGTCGGCAGGCGGCGCGGTGGGACTGCCGCCCGGGCGCCGACCTGAGTCCGCCGTCGTCTGGCAGACTGGCCTCGCGTACGCACCGCAACAGGAGGAACAGTGGAGTTCGACGTCACGATCGAGATCCCGAAGGGTCAGCGGAACAAGTACGAGGTCGACCACGAGACCGGTCGGATCCGTCTTGACCGCATGCTCTTCACGTCGACCCGCTACCCGGACGACTACGGCTTCATCGAAGGCACCCTCGGCGAGGACGGCGACCCGCTCGACGCCATGGTGCTGCTGGAGGAGCCGACCTTCCCCGGCTGCCTCATCAAGTGCCGCGCGCTGGGCATGTTCCGCATGCGCGACGAGGCCGGCGGCGACGACAAGGTGCTGTGCGTGCCGCTGGGCGACCAGCGCGCCGCGTGGCGCCAGGACATCGACGACGTCTCGGACTTCCACCGCCTGGAGATCCAGCACTTCTTCGAGGTCTACAAGGACCTGGAGCCCGGCAAGTCCGTGGAGGGCGCCCACTGGGTGGGCCGCGCCGAGGCGGAGGCCGAGATCGAGCGCAGCTTCGAGCGGGCCCGCAACGCGGGGTACTACCACCACTGAGGTGCTGCTGTGCTGTCGCGCTAGGTGGGGCTCTGTCTCGCGAGATAGAGCCCCGCGGCGCGAGATAGCGCTCGCGGGCGCGAGATAGAGCCGGGCGCCGCGAGATAGAGCCGGGCGCCGCGACTTAGTGTCCGCGGCGGTCGGCTCGCGCCGTGTCGGGACTCGCGGCCCGTGGGCTTCGAGTCCGCGCACAGGCCGACGACCGACGTCGTCGTGCACAGTGGCTTCGCAAGATCGCGCCCAACGGACGTCGAGCCCGCGACGCTCCCGCGATGGCTCCTGTGCGCACCCGCCCCGACCCGCTCGTCCCGCCCTCGGTACCGCGAATGCGAGCCCGCGGGGCCGCCGTCGGTCGAGACTCGGCCGGGCAGGGACAGCAACCGGCCCGACCCGGCGCCACCACCATCGCCGACGACGCCCCGTTCGCCGACGCGCGGCGGCAGGTGATCCTTGCCCGGGTGGCCGCCTGCGAGCGCACGATGGCCACCCCGCACTGGTACTCGTTCGAGACGGCGGCGCTGCTCCACGGCCTGTGGACGTTCCGGCTCACCGACGCCGTCCACCTCACCCAGCTGGTGAACCCGCACATCGCGCGCGAGGACGACGCGATCACCCCGCGCGACCAGGTGGTGCGCCACTGCACGGACCTCACGGAGGGGGACCGGACCACCGTCCGCGGGCTCCCCGTGACATCCCTCGAGCGCACCGCCGTCGACTGCGCCCGCTCGATGCGTTTCCCTGCTGCGCTCATGACGATGGACTGCGCGCTCCGGCACGGCGCGGACCTGCGTGTCGTCGACCGTATCCTTCGCGACGCGAAGGGCGGGCGCGGCGTCGTCCAGGCCCGGCAGGTGCGCGACCTCGCCGACCCAGGCTCCGAGTCGCCCGGCGAGAGCCTGGTCCGGGGCGTGCTCGTCGAGCACGGCTACCCGCCACCACAGACCCAGGCCCGTGTCACGACGGCACTCGGCGACCGGTGGGTCGACCTGGGCTGGCCCGACGCGAAGGTCGCCGTCGAGTTCGACGGCGAGGTCAAGTACACGACCCTCGCCGCGGGCGACCCGGACGGCGTGCGTGCGCGGGAGCGCGTCAGGCAGGCGGCGCTCGAGGAGGTGGGATGGGTCGTGGTGCGTGCGACGTGGGCGGACCTCGACGAGCCGGCGGGCTTCCTTGGCCGGCTGGAGGCCGCGCTCCACGACCGCTGGCACCTCATGCCCGAGGAGCTGCCGTACGTCGTCGGGGTCACGCGGTGGGACGTGACAGGCCGGGGAGCGCGGGCGCTAACTCGCCGGCCAGCGCGCTAACTCGCCGGCCAGCGCGCTAACTCGCAGGGCCAGCGCGCTAACTCGCCGGCCAGCGCGCTAACTCGCGGGGCCCCAGCGGACCGCCGCCCCCCACCGGCCAGCCCTCACGCCGGGGTAGCGTGGCCGCATGCTTGCTGCCGTGATCCATGGTGCCCGTGACGTCCGCGCCGAAGAGCGCCCCGAGCCCCAGCTCCTGACTCCCGACGACGCCGTCGTGCGCGTGGTCGCCGCTTGCGTGTGCGGGTCCGACCTGTGGCCTTACCGAGGCGTCGTCCCCACCAACGCGCCGCACCCGATCGGGCACGAGCTGGTCGGCGTGGTCGAGCAGGTGGGCGCGAACGTCACGTCCGCCCAGGTGGGCGACTTCGTCATCGTCCCGTTCTCGCTGAGCTGCGGGCAGTGCCAGTCCTGCCGCGCCGGGTTCCCGGCGGCGTGCGACCAGGTGACGTTCTTCGGCTCGACCGACCGCCAGGGCCACCCGGTGGACGGTGCGCAGGGCGAGAAGGTGCGCATCCCGCTGGCCCAGCACTCGCTGTTCCGGGTGGGCCTGAGCGAGGAGGAGGTCGAGGCCCGCGGCCTGGTCCCCCACCTGCTGACCCTCGCGGACGTCATGTCGACGGGTCTGCACGCGGCCACGGCCGCCACGGTGGGACCGCACGACGTCGTCGCGGTCGTGGGCGACGGGGCCGTCGGCCTGTCGGGCGTGCTGGCGGCGAAGCTGCGCGGGGCGCGACGGATCATCGCGATGAGCCGCCACGAGGACCGCGCGGCCCTGGCCCGCACGCTGGGCGCCACGGACGTCGTCGCCGAGCGCGGTGCCGACGCCCCGGCGGCGATCCGTGCGCTGCTCGACGGCGACCTCGCCGACGTGGCCCTGGAGTGCGTGGGCACCGAGGAGTCGATGGCGCAGGCCATGGCCGTGGTGCGGGGCGGCGGCCGCATCGGGTTCGTGGGCGTGCCGAACGGCGGCTCGCAGCTGCCGATCCGCACGGTGTTCGGCCGCAACCTCACGGTGGGTGGCGGCATGGCGTCGGCCCGCCGGTACATGGAGGAGCTGCTGCCGGCCGTGCTGGACGGCAGCATCACGCCGGGCGACGTCTTCGACCTCACGCTCCCGCTGAGCGAGATCGCCGAGGCCTACGCCGCGATGGACGAGCGCCGCGCCACCAAGGTGCTGGTGCGCCCGTGAGGCTGTCGCTCTGGCCCAACTCCACGAACCCTGCCGCCGACATCCTGGACGAGGCCCGCGCCGCCGACGACGACGGCTGGTACGGCGTCTGGCTGGCCGACCACTACATGCCGAACACGGGCGACCTGACGCGCGCCGACGGCCCCATGCACGAGGTGTGGGGCCTGCTGCCCGCGGTCGCCGCAATGACGTCGAAGGTCCGGGTGGGCCCGCTGGTCAGCCCGACGACGATCCACCACCCGGCCCTGCTCGCGAAGCGCGCCGCCACGATCGACCACGTGAGCGGCGGCCGGTTCGTGCTGGGCCTCGGCGCGGGCTGGCAGCTCAACGAGCACGACGCCTACGGCTTCGAGCTGCCGGGCGCGAAGGCGCTGGTGGACCGCTTCGACGAGGCGATCCAGGTCACGCGCTCGATGCTCGACACGCGGCGCACCACCTTCCACGGCGCGTACTACGACGTCGCGGACGCCCCCGCCGACCCGAAGCCCGTCCAGGAGCGCCTGCCGATCCTGGTGGGCGGCAAGGGCCCGCGCATGCTCCGCATCACGGCCCGGCACGCGCAGGGGTGGAACACGTGGGGCCTGCCGGAGTCCGCAGGCGAGGTGCGCCGCCGGCTGCTCGAGGCGGCCGAGCAGGTGGGCCGCACGGAGCCCTTGTGGACGACCACCAACTGGATGTTCGACGTCGACGGCGAGACCCCGATGGCGGGCCGTGTCGTGACGGGTTCCGTCGCGGAGCTGCAGGACCTCGCGGGCCGCTACGTGGAGCAGGGCTTCGACGAGTTCGTGCTTCCGACGTGGAACCTGGGGTCGACGACGGCCGAGCGCCAGGACCGCGCGGCGAGGATCAAGACGGAGATCTTCGACCCGGTCGTCGCCTGACCCGGGGCGGGGTCACCCGAAGCGCCCCTCCACGTAGGCGGCAGTCCGCCCGTCCTGCGGGCTGCCGAACATCGCCGCGGTGTCGCCGTGCTCGACGATCACGCCGGGCGTGCCCTGCTCGGCGAGGAAGAACGCGCACTGCTGCGACACGCGCGCGGCCTGCTGCATGTTGTGGGTGACGATCACGATGGTCACCTCGTGCTGCAGGGTCTGCATGGTCTCCTCGATGACGCGCGTGGACGTCGGGTCGAGGGCGGAGCACGGCTCGTCCATGAGCAGCACGCGCGGGCGCACCGCGAGCGAGCGCGCGATGCAGAGGCGCTGCTGCTGGCCGCCGGACAGGCCGCCGCCCGGCTGGTGGAGGCGGTCCTTGACCTCGTTCCACAGGCCCGAGCGGATCAGCGACTCCTCGACGAGCTGCCCCCTGGCGGACGCCGAGGCCCGCACGCCCGTGAGCTTGAGCCCGGCGAGCACGTTCTCGCGGATGGACATCGCAGGGAACGGGTTGGGCTTCTGGAACACCATGCCCACCTCGCGGCGGGCCTGCGTGAGGCGGCGCTGCGGGTCGTAGAGGTCGTGGCCGTCGAGCAGCACCTCGCCACCCATCTGGGCGCCGGGCACCAGCTCGTGCATGCGGTTGAGGATGCGCAGGAACGTCGACTTGCCGCAGCCCGAGGGGCCGATGAGCGCCGTGACCTGCCCGGGCAGCATGGTGAGCGACACGCGGTCGAGCACCTGGCGGGCGCCGAACCACGCCGAGACGTTGCGCGCGTCGAGCGTCGCGAGGTTGCGTGGCACCAGCGCGGGCGGCAGGGCGCCGGGCACGCCCTCGGCGACGACGACGGGGGCGGGCAGGATGCCGCCGGCCGGCGGCACCGGCGGGAGGATCTGGGTGTCGCTCACGCGGAGACCTGCTCCTTCTGGTCAGGGGTGGGTGCGCCGCTGCGTCGTCGGGCGAGCGCGCGGGAGCCGGCGACGGCGGCCGCCGCGACCGCGACGATCCCCGCGAGCAGGCCGATGCCGGTCCACGGCAGGTGCGACCCGGACGCCGAGCCGGCGGGCTTCCTGCCGACGTTCGACAGGTCGGTGTTCTGGGGCTTCCACACGACGTTGGGGTAGACCTTGGTGTTCGCGGGCGACTCGAGCGTGCCCGTGGACATGCCCTTGTTCTCGGCCGAGATGGCCGTCTGGAAGTACCCGAGGCCGTTGAGGTTCGCGTCCAGGCACACGACCACCATGCGGAAGTTGTCCGCGTGGTTGCCGTGCTGGTTGAGGTAGTCCGCGACGATCGGCAGCGCGAACCCGTTGGTCTCCTCGTACGACACGGGGCGGCCCTCGGCGTCGAACCGGAAGGACTGCGGGGCGAGCTGGTACTCCTCCCACTCGTCCTCGTTCTTGCCCGTTCCGGGCACGCGCACGAGCGGCTCCGTGCTGAGCGTGCCCTTCGGGCACTTCTGGTCGACGGCGATGGTGTGCCAGTTGCCGTCGCTGATGAACCCGGTTCCGGACTTCACGACGTCGGCGTCCTTCGCGTGGTCGAGGTCCACCTTGGTGTCGAAGAAGTAGACGTTCGCGGGGATCAGCGGGCCGTGCGGCCTCGCTTGCGCGGGGGCCGCGACCAGGCCTGCGGCCGCGAGGCCGAGCGCCCCCGCGACGACGGCGAGGGCCGCGGCGCGGCGGACACGGTGGCTCATCGGACTGCCTCCTTCTCGGCGCCCTCGCCGGGCACGGCCTCGGCCGCGGCGGCCTGCTGGGCGAGCCAGTAGCGGTTCCAGGCGCGGACCCGGCGGGCGCGCAGCACCAGCCAGACGACGAGCCCGGCGACCAGCAGCAGCGCGACGGCCTGCCCCCACGACGTCGCCCACAGCACGGACGACCCGTGCACGGTGCCGAGCCCCGGGTCCTGCCCTGCGGGCGCGGCGACCACCGTGGCCTTGACGTCCACGGGGTTGACGCCCATGACCCACACGCCCTTGATGGTGACGGTCGCCGTCCCCGTCCCGCCGGGCAGCAGGTCGGTGATCGTGGCGCCCTGCGCGGTGCGGTCCGCGGCCCCGAACGGGCCGGACACCGTGACCGACGGCACCACGCCGACGCGCACGTTGCCCGTGTTCCGCACCCGGTACGTGACGGTCGCCGTGCCGTGGCCCGCGCCGTTGCCGTGGAACGAGGAGTCGATCTTGTCGACCTCGACGTCCGGGGTCAGGTCGCCGGAGACGCGCACGTAGACGCGCGCCGCGACGCGCTGGTCGAGCGTGATGGCGGGCGTGCCCTTGCCGGGCGTGCCGACCGCGCGCAGCGCCGCGACCAGCCCGACCACGTGGTCGCCCGGCTCGGCCGTCTTCGGGATCGTGAGCGTGATCGGCACGATCGTGAAGCCGATCCCGTGGGCCTTGGTCTGCGGCGGCACCGCCACGGTCTTCGGGGCCTCGACCTTGACCCAGGCCGACTCCTTGCCGCCCTTCGCGCCGGCCGCGTCGGCGCTGAGCCCGCCGGACCGCGTCTGGACGACGTCGGCGGCGTACGTCTGCAGCGCGATCGGCCGCGAGTCCTGGTTGAGCAGCGCGATGTGGTCGTGGACCACGGAGCCCGGGGCGGCCTGGATCGCGAGGAACGGGCGGTCGTCGGGCCGGTCGGCGCCCGCCGGGGCGATGCCGAACGTCACGAGGTCGTGGTCGCCGGCGGCGGGGGCCGCGGCGGCGCCCGCGGGCCCGCCGAGCAGCAGCACGGCGGGCACCACGACGGCGAGGGCCGTCACGACGCGGCGGATCGGGGCCTGCATCACGTACTCCCGGAGCTGGGGCGGGCCGCCGGCGGGGCCTGGCGGCGGGGCGCGTGCGCGCCCGGCCCAGCGTCCCCACGACCGGTGAACACGACCGTGCCTTGGGGTGACCAGGGGACGAACCGCTCCCTTCCAGCCAGACGGCAGACGGGCGGGGAGGCCCGATGCCTCCCCGCCCGCCCGGGTGGTGGTGCTGCGTGCGGCCGCGGCCGCTGGGGTCACATCGCGGTGATGGTCACCAGCGAGGTGTAGCTGCCCGGCTTGACCGACGTCGGGGCGACGAGGCCCAGCACGCCGTGGAACGTGACCGAGCCGATGGACTTGCCGCCGGGGTACGTCGCGAACGTCTTCGCCGCGTCGAGGCCCTTGTTGTCGGCCGTGACGGTGACGTCGGTGGCCTGGAGGGCGTTGCCCGCCACCTGGTCGGCGGCGACGCCGTCGAAGTAGGCGTAGCTGCTCGAGAACGTGTCACCCGTGGCGTTGCGGAACGAGTCCGCGACGATCGTGGCGGCGAAGCCGAGGTTGCCGGCACGCGTGTCCTTGACCGAGATGCCGGTCAGGTCGGCCGATGCCGCGTACGTGGCGGCGTCGTCGCTCAGCACGGCGGTGCCCAGGTCGACCGGGTTGTCCGTGGTGAACGGCGTCGTGACCGTGATGGCGCCCGCGGGGATGGCCACGACGGCGTTGAACGGCGCGCTGCCCGGGCCGGCACCCTCGAGGGACTGCGCGACGACGGAGGACTGCGAGTCGAGGTACGGCGCCGAGCCGACGAAGCGCGCCTGGAGGGAGTGGTCGCCCGCGCCCAGCGAGCTGATGGTGAACGGCGCGACGACGCCCGCGGCGCACGGCGTGGAGCCGATGAGCTGGTCGCCGTCGTAGAACTTCACGGTGCCGTTCGCGGCGCCCTTGGCGGCGGTGACCGACGCGCCGAGCGTGACGGCCGAGTAGGCCTTGCCCTCGGGGGCCGAGACGGTCAGGGCCGTGGTGGTGGCGACCGGGTTCGCCGTGACCGTCACCGTGGTGGTGCCGGACGAGGCGCCGAACTGGCCGGCGACGCCGGCGTAGGACGCCGTGATCGTCTGCGAGCCCGCCGGGATGGTCGTGGTGGTCAGCGTGGCGGTGCCGTTGGCGAGCGTCGCCGTGCCGAGGTCGGTGGTGCCGGCCTTGAAGTCGACGGTACCGGTGGCGGCGGCCGGGGCGACCGTCGCGGTGAGCGTGACGGAGCCGCCCTCGGTGACGGTGCTCGGCGAGGCGGCGACGGCCGTCGTCGTGGCTGCCGAGTTGTCCGGCAGCGAGGCGTTGGTGGGCGACCAGGTGACGATCGGGTAGTTCGGGTCCTCGTAGCCGGTGTCCGACGTCAGCGAGATCGTGCTGGACTTGGCGAGCGTCGAGGCGTGGATCGTCGTCGTGAAGACGCCGAACTGGTGGTTGTTGTCGTCCTCGCACACGAGGCCGAACTCGATGTCGGCCGACCCGCCGTTGGCGATGAGGAAGTCGGCGACCTCGGGCAGCGAGAAGCCCTGGTTGTCCTCGTAGTTCACCGAGCGGCCCTGCGCGTCCACCGTCCACGACTGCGGGGCCACCTGGCCCTCGGGCCAGGTCTCCTGCGCCCCGGCGTTGGGGAGGCGGTAGATGGGCAGGGTGTTGGTCGAGCCGGCCGGGCAGGCCGTGTCCACGTCGATCGCGGCCCAGTTGGTGCCGGCGAGCTGGCCGGTGCCGGTCTGGACGATGTCGGCGGTGGTCGCCTTCGTCAGGTCCTCCGCCTTGCTGAGGAAGTAGATCTTGCCCGTGAGCGGCGTCTCGACGCCGTCGGGGCCGTGCGGGACGGCGGCGGCCGGGGTGGCCGCGAGGACGCCGGCGACGCCGACGACCGCGAGCGTCGCCACACCGGCGACGAGCTGCTTGACGTTCACTGTCATGTCTCCTGGGTGAGTTCAGTCAGTGGGGTGGTCAGGACGTGGCGAGGTTGGTCGGCTCGGACGTGGTGCCCTTGCCGCAGACGCCGCCCTTGCTGAGGGACTGCAGCTGCGGGAAGCCCGCGGCGTTGATGAGGGCCTTGGCCGACGTGCCGCACAGGTAGCCGGACGTGCCGAAGAGCTTGCCGACCCACGGCTTGGTCAGGTCGGCGGAACGGACCACGACGTAGACCGGGCGCGTCGCGGTGAACGAGTCGCCGCCCTCGACGAGCTTGATCTTCCCGGCGGCCGTCGTGGTGGCGCGGGCCGTCGAGAACGGGGCGATCGCGTCGGGGTCGTTCGTGATGAGCGACGGGTCGTGCTCCTCGACGATCACGCCGTTGACGGACTGCTTGCCGTTGCTCAGGTTCGGCGCGACGTTGCCGTTGGCCGCCGTCATGAGCTTGGTGAAGTACTTCAGCGTGCCCGAGCCGCCCTGCGGCATGAGCGCGTTGATCGTGTCGGTGGAGCCCGCCGAGTTGCCGGGGATGTCGTTCCAGTGCGTGTAGAGGCCCGTGTAGATGCCGAGGACGTCGGCAGCGGAGAGCGTCGCGGGGGCGTGGCTGCCCGTCGGGGCGACGGCCATCTCGAGGCCGTCGGTCGCGAACGGGAACAGCACCAGCCCGCCGCTGATCTCGTCGGCGGAGAGCGAGTCCGACGACCGGGCGAAGCTGATGTCCGGGTTGTTCGACGCGCCGTAGAGCAGGCCCTTGCCCGCGCCCGAGCCGTTCGGGCGGTTGATGGGGGCCGAGCCCGGGCGCAGCGTGATCTGGTCGCCCGTGATGACCTTGCCGGTGCCCGGGTTGGTCGCGTCGAACGAGATCAGGCGCCCGGAGGCGCTGGAGTTGAAGCCGGCCAGCAGGTTGCCGGCGCTGTTCTTCGCGCCGTCGGCGATGTCGTTCATGACGATCTGGATCGTGTCCGAGCCCACGCCGACGATGTCGTTGGCCTGCGGCGTGACGTCGGCCGAGGCGGTCGCGGCAGAGGCGACCAGCGCCGCACCGGCGAGGAACGCGGTCGCCGCGGCGGCGACCTTCATGCGCTTCATCGAGAAGCCTTTCGCTAGGGGCAGTGACGGCCGGAACCCGGCCCGTCCTGACGCTCGCCACACCCGGCGAACACCCCGCGCCCTGACGGTGAACGGGGGACGACTCCCAGCGGTCCCAGGGACGACGCCCAGCAGCGCCGCAGCGGACCCGCAGCGCTCAGGCGATGTTGGGCAGCAGGCGGGTCGCGAGCTCGCTGGTGAGCCACACGAACACGAGCAGCACGGGCACGCCGAGCACCCACGTGACCCGGGCGGGAACCCAGCGGCGCGCCAGGCCCACCGCGACGGCCGCCAGGAGCAGGCCCTGGGCGGCCAGGAGCAGCAGGGGCAGCACGCCGAGGTCGACGCCCATCGGCTTCTCGGCGTCGGGCACCCGCGCGGCCCGGCCGGCGGGCGCGCCGACGGCCTTGCCCTGCAGCAGCGCGTCGACGTAGAGCGTGTCGCTCGGCGACAGCCCCTGCGTGGGCCCGATGCCCTCGGACGTGACCAGCGTGAGCCGGGAGCCCCCGTCCGCGAGCGGCACCGGCAGCGGGTCGCCCGTGCGGCGCACGCGCTCGACCCGGTAGCGGAAGACGCCCTGCGACGTCGTGGCCGTGAGCACGTCGCCCGGGTGCAGGTCCGCGATGCTGCGGAACGGCGCCCCGTAGGTGGCCGCGCGGCCGAGGATCACGCTCGAGCCCCGCTGGCCGGGCAGCGGGCTGCTGCGCAGGTGGCCGGGGCCGGACTGGGTGTCGCCGGGGGCCGTGCCCTCGACGACGACCTGCTCGAGGTGGATCGCCGGGGCCTGGAGCAGGGCGACGGGCGTGCCGGGGTCGACGAGCCCGCCGAGCGGGGCCGTCTCCTCCGCCAGCGACAGCCGCAGCTGGTCGCGCAGGTCGTCCTGGGCCCGCTGCTCGGAGACGCCGCCCAGCAGGAAGAGCTGCAGCAGCGACCACAGGCACAGCGCGGCGACGGCCCACATCGCCGCTGACGCGATCGCCGGGCCCGTGCGGGGCGCGCGCTCGGGGCGCGGCGCCGGCATCGGGAACGGCGACGGCGGTGCGGGCCGGGGGCCGCCCGGCGCCGGGGGGAGGATGCTCCCCGGCTTCGGCGGCATGCCCTTGCGCGGCACCAGCGTGCCCGGGGGCGTCCAGCCGCGCGGCGGCCTCCTGCCCGGCGGGGCCGACGGGGTGGCCGACGGCGCGGCGTACGGGTCGGCCGCGGGAGCCGTCGGGGTGGCCGTCACGGGAGCACCTTCTTGGCCCCGATGCGGCGCACCACGGGTGCCCCCAGCGCGGCCGCGGCGCCGACGCCGAGCACGCCGGGCAGGGCGGCGCCGGCCGCCCCGACAGGCTTGGTGCGCGCGGTCGCGCCCGGGGACACGGGCTTCGGGCTCGCGGACGGGAACGGCTTCGCCTCGGGGGCGGGCGCGGGCGGGGTGTCGGCCGCGCTGGTAGCCGCCGGCGCGTCGGGGGTGGCGCTCAGGTCGCCGCCACCCGTGCCCCAGTCGGGCGACGTGCCGGCGCCCGGGCCAAGGTCGGACGCACCGGTGTCGGCCGGCGTGGGCGTCGGGGTCGGCGACGGGCTCGCCGTCGTGCCCACGATCGTGCCCTGCTGCGCGCGGATCGCCGCCGCGACCACCTTCGCGTCCGCCAGCAGCGGCGCGGCGGGCCCGTCGGCCGTCATGGGGTAGTAGCCCTCGGGGAGCTGGCCCACGTCCGTGCCGGGGAGCTGGCCCTCGGTGGTCGAGATGTCGACGAAGTCGCCGATGTCCTTGGCCGCGGCCTTGTCCATGCCGGTCAGCGGCGCCGCGACGTGCACCACCATCGTTCCCGGGTAGGCGCTCTTGTCCTTCGCGATCGCCGCCGCCGTCAGCGCCACGGGCGCGCCCGGCGCCGGGACCTTCGCCTGGGTGAGCGCGGCGCCCAGCGAGGCGTCGCTCGGCGCCACGAACGTCGCCTTCGCGCCCGTCCCCGCGGTGCGGAGCGAGGCGAGGTTCACGCCGTAGCGGTCGGCGTCGGCCAGCGCGACCACGCCGAGCATGAACCGGCTGCCGAACGACTCCCGCGCCGCGCGGGCCGGCTTGCACGTGGCGGTGGTCGGGTCGTAGTCCCACGACGGCGACGTCGTCGGCCAGGCGTCCATGACGTCCTGAGCGATCTGGTCCATCGTGTCGATCGGCGACGCGATGCGCAGGAACCATGACGTGGGGTTCTGCTGGTCGCACGTCGCGCCGCTGGGGGCCACCCAGCCGTCGAGCTGAGGCCACTCCTCGAGCGGCAGCTTGATGCCCTTGTAGTACGTGTTGACGGTCATGCCCCACGGGTCGGGCTTGCCGTCGAGGAACGCGCGCGCCTCCGGGTCCGCGTTGATGTAGGCGGTCAGGTCGGTGATCACGTCGGAAGGCACGTTGAGCGAGAGCATCGTCGCGAACAGCGCCGACGTCGTGGCCGGGATGCCGGGGTTGAGCTGCTGGAACTCGGGGTCCACGTTGAGCGAGTACGGGTTGTGGACCAGGTCCTTGCGCTCTGCTGCGCTCTGGTCGTTGAACGTGGTGCCCGGGTAGGAGTTGGTCAGCAGCTTGGCGAGCAGCCGGGGCGTGAGCCGGAGCTGCGTCGCCTCGCCCTTGTTGTCCGCGAGGTCCGCCACGAACCCGATGCCCCACCCCGAGACGGCCACGGGCGCGTAGCCGAGCGTCATGCCGTCGGTGCTGCTCGCGTCGGGCGCGTTGGAGACGAACGCGGCGGCGCCCCCGCCGTCGCGCATCGTGCGGACGGCCGTGGACTCGGGCATCGGGTCGTGCAGGAACTTGAACCGGTCCTGGCGCAGGCAGAACGCGGGCGACCACTGCATGGCCGCCTGGGTCATGACCTCCGACCCGAGGACGGACACGGGGTCGCGCTTGTCCAGGATGTCGCACGTGTTGGGAAGCGGGGCGAAGGTCAGCGGCACCACGAACCGGTTGCGCCAGTTCGACGCCGACCACCACAGCTTGCCCGAGACGGCCTCGTCGTAGCCGGTGCTCGGCGAGCTGACCGCACCGGGCGCGTACTGGCCCGTGGCGTTGCAGACCGGGTCCGCGTCCTTGCAGCTCACGCCCATGATCGGGATGGCCACGAGCGCGCAGGGCACGTCGGGGTTGCAGCCGAGCGACCCGTTCTCGGTCGCCGTGCGCACCTCGAAGCTCACCGAGCCCGTGCCGTCGGGGGCGGTGAAGGCCGCGAGGTCGTTGGGCGGCAGGGCCGACCCGATCGCCATGTCCGGCGACTGGGTCTTGTCGTTGCACGAGTCGTAGACGATGCCGTCGACGCCGATGAACGGCGTGAGGTGCTGGAAGAGGACGCCGTTGGTCGGTGTGCACGTCGTGGGCCAGCCCGGCTCGGCGGAGTCGTCCACGGGGGAGGGCGGGTCGGCGTAGAGGTCGTGGGACCAGATCGCGTCGGCCGAGTACCCGAACCGCGTCGTGTAGCTCGTGGTGAAGCACGTCTCGGGCGTGATGGTCTGCTCGGTGCCGCGGCACTCGAGCAGCATGACCGGGTACTCCTGCCCGATGCCGTCGAGGCTGTACGGGCTCGCCGTGCGGCCGCCCGTCGGGTGCGCCCCGGACCAGCTCACCTTCACCACCTCGCGGCCGCGCAGGCCGGTGGTGCGGTCGACGTCCAGCGTCACGTGGCGCGTGTCCACCGTGTGCGTGCCCGTGTCGTCGGTGAGGTCGCGCGAGAGGTCCTTGCTCTCGGTGAAGGCCGGGGCGACGGCGTCGGCAGCGCCGGCGGGCGACGCCAGCGCCCCGGTCACCAGCGGGCCGGCCGAGGCGAGCGCCAGCACGGCGAGCACGGCCGAGGCCGACCACCAGCGGCGCGTCTCCCGCTGCAGCCGCGACCAGCGACGGGCCCTCACTGGTCGCCCTCCTCGCGGCGGCGCCAGGCCCCGAGCACGCCCGGCACCAGCACGACGCCGAGCAGCGCGGCCGCCGTGATGCCGGCGTAGAGCCACGGCGTGCCGGACGAGCGCACGGGGATGTCGGTCGTGACCGACGCGCCGACGTCGCCGCCGCCGTCCGTGCCCCCGGACCCGTCCGCGGAGACGAGCTCGCCGGTCACGGGGTCGAGCGTGGTCTTGCCGCCGGTGCCGGACGCGGCGCCGCCGGTGGAGGCACCCCCGGACTTGCCTCCCGAACCACCCCCGCCGCCGGTCGCGGTGCCGGACTTTCCTCCGGCTGCGCCACCTCCGGTCGTCGTGCCCGTGGACGAGCCCGTGCCGGTCGTCGAGCCGCCAGGCGCGGACGTGGTCGAGGTACCGCCGCCGCCGGGCGCCGGCGCGGCGCCCGGCACGGCGACGCCCAGGCACGGTCCCTTGCCCTGGGCGTCGCAGGCGCTGGGCATGGGCGCCGTCTCGGCGAGCTTGTTCTTGTCGAGGTGCGACCCGTCGAACGTCGGGTTGTTGCACTTGGTGGCGTCGCGGTTCTGCAGCTGGACGTTCGGGTCGGCCGTCTTGAGCTTGGCGATCTGGTCGAACCCGGCCTGGACCAGGTTGAGCGGCATGGGCGAGTAGCCGTACGGGCCCGCCTCCCCCTGGCCCTGGCACAGGCCGTAGAAGAGGAAGTCGACGAGGGTCTGCCGCTTCTGCGTCGTCATGCGCGTGTCGGTCGCCCCGACCGGAAGGATCATGTACGAGTACGACGACAGCGGGTACGACCGCGGGTCGGCGTTCGTGTAGACGTCGTCGAGGATCTGCGTCAGGTAGACCTTCGGGTCCTTGTTCTGCGTCTCGATGCGCGCTTTGGTGAGCGCGACCGCCACGTTGTACTGCGTCGGCAGCACGTAGTTGCCCGCCGGGTTGAGCACCTTGACGACCGGGAAGTTGACGTTGTTCGCGTACGAGTACTCGATGTACCCGATGGTCCCGTTGCCCGACGCGGCCTTGATGTAGTTCATGACCTGGTCCGACCCGTTCTGGGCGACCGTGCGGTCGCCGCAGTTGCGCGGGTAGTACGACGTCAGGCCGCCGTGCGGGAAGCACCTGTGCCAGATGTCCGGGTACCGCTTGTCCATGAAGAGCGTGAACTGTGCGGTGGTGCCGGAGCCGTCGGAGCGGACCACCGGGACGATGCGCGTGTCGGGGAAGGCGCGGCCGTTGTTGTCGGCCCTGATCTGCGGGTCCGCCCAGCTCGTGATGACGCCGGTGAAGATCTTCGCGATCGTCTCGGGCGACAGCCGGATGTCCCGCATGAGCTGGCCCTTGAGCTCCAGGTGGTACGTGAACGCGGTGCCGCCGGCCACGATCGGCAGGTACGCGTACGGGCGCCCGCCGGCCGTGTCGGACTGCCCCAGCTCGTCCGTGCCCTGGAACGGGATCTCGGAGATCGCGAAGTCGTCCTGGTAGTTCGCGAAGTTCTTGCGGCCCACCGAGGACCCGCCGCCGCCGTACGTGACGGGGATGTTGTAGGTCTTGGCGACGTCGCGAGCCCACTGCTTGACGATGTTCTCGGACCACGTGGACCCGTCGCCGACGATCTGCGCGTAGGTGGTGGCGGCCTGCGCGGGGGCGAGCGCGGCCCCGGCCACCAGGCCGCTCAGGGCGGCGAACGCCACGGCGAGCGCCGCCAACGGGCGGCGGGCGAGCGGTCTCATCGGGATCCTCCCTTGCGGCGCGCCAGGAATCGGGTGGTCACGAACAGCAGGAGCACGAGGGTCAGCAGCACGGCGGCGGCCGCGAAACCGCGCTGGATGTAGACCGGCTCGCCCGAGCGCACCGTCGAGAAGACGAACAGCGGCAGGGAGTTCATGACGGTGTGGAAGGGGTCGGCGACCAGGAACTGCGAGGCGCCGGAGGTGAGCAGCACGGGCGAGGTCTCGCCGATGCCGCGCGCGATCCCGAGGATCAGGGCGGTGGCAAGGCCGGGTCGCGCCGTCGGCAGCACCACGTGCCACACGACGCGCCAGCGCGAGCTGCCGAGCGCCAGGCCGGCCTCGCGCAGCCCGGAGGGCACGACGCGGAGCACGACGTCGGCGGCCCGGGCGACGATCGGCAGCATCATCACGGTGATGGCGAGCGACGCCGCGAAGCCGGACCGCGGCACGCCCAGCAGCAGCACGAAGACGGTGTAGGTGAACAGGCCGGCGACCACGGACGGGAGCGCCGTCATCGCCTCGACCACGGTGCGCACCACCCGGGCGTAGGGGCCGCCGATCTCGGTCATGAAGACGGCCGTGCCGAGCGCGAGCGGCACGGTGATGGCCGACGCGATGCCGATCTGGATGAGCGACCCCACGATCGCGTGGAGCACGCCGCCCACGGTCAGCGGGTCGCGCGGGCCGGCCACGGCCATGTCCTGCGTCAGCAGGTTGACGTGCCACAGGGCGGGCCAGGCGCGCACGAACGTGAACACGAGCGTCGACCCGAACGCGACGGCCACGACCAGCGCCCCGGCCGTCACCACGGTGGAGGCGACCTTGTCGGCGACGGCGGGCCCGGGCGTCACCATCGCGGTGGCGACGGCCACGACGACGACCGTGAGCAGGGTCGCCACCAGCACGAACGCGAGGGGCGTGCCCCAGGGCAGCAGCCGGAAGCACAGGAGCCACGCGAGCGACGCCCCCGCGACCACGGACCCGACCACGACGACGCGGTCCTGCGCCGTCGTGCCGGACACGGCCCGGGGCACCGCGCGGCGCTCCGCCGCCGGGGCCTGGACGCGGACGTCGAGCACCTGCACCTGCTCGCCACGCAGCCAGGTGCGGGGCGCGGGGCGGCCCTCGACGACCTCGCCCTCGAGGGCGGGACCGGTGGTGACGGCCGACATCAGATGTCTGTCCCCTGGCCGGAGCGGCCGCGCGAGACGATGACGGCGGCGAGCATGTTGACCACCAGGGTGATGAGGAACAGGACGAGGCCGGCGGTGAGCAGGGCCGACAGCTGCGACGGCGACGCCTCGCCGAACCGGCCCGCGATCAGCGCGGACACGGTCTCGGTGCCGATCTCGAGGGGTTTGAGCTTGAGGTCGAAGGCGGGCGAGATGATGAGCAGCACCGTGATGGTCTCGCCGAGCGCGCGGCCCAGGGAGAGCATCGTGCCGCCGATGATGCCGCCACGCCCGAACGGGATGACGACGGACCGGATCACGCCCCAGCGGGTCGACCCGAGCGCCAGCGCGGCCTCCCGCTCCCCCGCGGGCGCCTGCGAGAACACCTCGCGCATGACGGCGCACGCCATGGGCAGCACCATCATCGACACGGCGAGCCCGGCCACGAACGCCGACGCGGTGAAGCGCGACTGCTCCCACTGCGCCAGGCGCGGGTCGGTGTCGACGTGGAAGAACGGCAGGAACCCCAGGTACGCGTTGAGGAACCGGGCCACGTCGATGGCCTGCGGCTGGAGCAGGAAGAACCCCCACAGCCCGTACACGATGCTCGGCACGGCGGCCATGAGGTCGATCGCGGCGACGAGCGTCGAGCGCAGCCGCAGAGGCGCGTACTCGGTGATGTACAGGGCCGACGCGAGCGCCAGCGGGAAGGCCACGACCATCGCGACGAGCGCCACGGTGAACGTGCCGACCAGCACCGACAGGATGCCGATGTGGTCCGTCTCGGGCGACCAGTCGGTCTCGGTGAAGAAACGCAGCCCGTAGTGGCGCAGCGTGGGCACGGCCTGCCATGCGAGGAACAGCCCGATGCCGCCGGTGATGACCAGCACGGTGGTGCCGACGGCGCGCGAGCCGAGCGCGAAGGCCAGGTCGGAGCCCGTCTGCCGGGTCGCCGTCGAGCGCGGCGTCGCCGCAGGTGCGGCTCCCAGGTCGGGAGCCCTCAGCTCGGTGCTCATCGACCCTCCCGGCCCGTCGTCACGCGCCGATCGAAACCATCCACGGCGACCGCGGGGCTGCGGAACGATGAACGGGGGACGAATGCGCCCGCAACGCGCGGCGCCTGCACGGAGCCCAGCCGCACGACGACGGCAGGGAAGGTGAGCACCACGCTCTCGACGGGCGTCACCGGCGCGATGTCCACGAACCGGCGGGCCGCCTGCAGGCAGCGCGTACGCCGGTCGTGGTGCACGGCGGACGCGACCACGGGCACACCGCCGAGCTCGAGCGACCACCGCCAGCGGAAGTCGGCGTCGACGTGGATGGCGCAGACGGCTCGCGGCAGCGCCTCGACGATGTCGGCGATGGCCTGCTGCGCCGCGGCGGCGTCGGTCAGCGGCACCGACGCGCGCCCCAGGCTGCGGCCGTTGGACGCGATCAGCCGCCACCAGACCCCTGCGTCGCCACCCACCCGGTACAGCTGGAAGGCGTGACTGCTGGGAGACATGCCGGCCCCTGTTCCTCTGCATCGGCCGCACGGGCGCACGGCAAGGGACACTCAAGGGCTGCTCAGGGAACGCGGAGTGAATCCGGAGCGCAACAAGGGATGAACGGCGCGGGGACGCCGGGCGAACGGGGCGGCGCTCAGGCCCCGTCGTGCGCCACGAGGGCGTGGCGGTCGGCGAACCAGCGCGCGTACACGGCCTCCAGCGCGGGGTCGACGCCGCCGTCGCGCCACACGAGCGTGCCGACGTCGGCGAACTCCTCGGCCGCGTGGCCGGCGGCCTCGCCGTCGACCGTGGTGTCGAGGCGGCGGATCGACGCCGCCTCCCGGGCCACGACGGGGCCCAGCCGGGCCTGGGTGGCCCCGCCGAGGGTGTCCCACGCGGCGAGGAGCAGCTCGTGCGCCGCGACCCGCACCTGGTACGACCGGGGCGCGGGCCCGCCGGGCGGCACCTCGAGGTACACGCGCCCGACGACGCCGTGCCCCCCGCCCACGTAGCAGGCCGACACCTCGTAGACGGCCTGGAGGGTGCCGTCCACGGGCACGCACGCGTCGCCGAACCGGGTCGCGTTGACCAGCTCGGGGCGGGCGCTGCGGAACACCTCGAGACCCTGGGGGGTCAGGTCGAGCTCGCCGGTGAGGGCCGCGACCTCGGCCGCCGAGCGCACGTGCCACGGCGTGAGCACCGCCGACCACTCGGGAGGCAGGCCGGGCACGCCCTGGACGGCCCACGCGACCGCCGCGACGACGAGCGCGAGCGCCACGGCGCGCACGGCGGTGGCGCGCTGCCTGCGCCGGCGCAGCTGGTCCTCCGTCGGACGCCAGGCACCCCACCGCTTCGTGGGCTCGTCCGGGCCGTACTCCTCGTGGATCAGGCGCTCGAAGATCTCGTCGTCGGCGCTCGGAGCCGCGCCGCCTCGATACCTCGGCACCTTGTGAGCGTAGGGCCGCGCGTGGCGCGGCCGGAAGTGGGTCAGGGCCGCCCCGCGAACGGCATGAGGTCGGCCGTCCACCGCATCGGGGTCACGTGCACGGGGAACCCGGGCAGCGGCGCCTCGACGATCATGCCGCCGCCCGCGACCATCGCGACGTGGTAGATCGTGCCCGGGTCGGCGGGGTCGGTGGCGTAGAACACCAGGTCGCCGGGCCGCAGCTGCGAGTACCCGATGTGGCTCACGGCGTCGTACTGCGAGCGGGAGGAGCGCGTGATCTCGATGCCGACCGACTCCCAGGCCGCCTCGGTGAGCCCGGAGCAGTCGTAGCCCGGGTCCCCGGTGCCGCCGAACTGGTACATGACCCCCACGCGCGCCTCGGCCCACGCGACGGCGCGGGCGCCCTGCGCGGCGCTCGAGGCACCGTTCGACACCGGGACGACCGGCACCACGACGGGCCCGCGTGCCCCCCGGGACGCCGCGCGCGCAGCGGCCGCACGCTGTGCCGCTGCGGCGGCCGCGGCCCGGGCGGCGGCCTCGGCGCGGGCCTCTGCCGCGGCGCGCGCCTGAGCGGCCGCGAGCGCCTGGGCGGCGTCCTGCCGGGCCTGCTCGGCCTTCTGCTCGGCCTGGACGGTGGTCTTCTTGAGCGCGGCGAGCCGGGCGACGAGGGTCGCCTGCTCCTTCGTGGCGGCGGCGGTGCGCACCTCGAGCGCGGCCTCGGCGGCCTGGGCGACCTGGAGCTCGGCGTGGGCCTTGACGTCGGCCTGGTGCTCGACGACCTGGGCGGCCTGGGAGCGCGCGGTGGCGGCCTGGGCGGCGGCCCGGGCGTCGGCCTGGGCGGCGAGGGCGTCGGAGATCTTGCGCGCGACGGCCCGCTGGGCCTCGTCGTCGTGGGTGAGGTCGTTCTCGTCGGTGACTCCGGCGAGCACGGACAGCGAGCTGGCGCCCTGGGAGCGGTTCTGGGCCTGGTAGATGCCGACGAGGGCGACGCGGGACGCCTTCTCGGCGGCGGAGGCGGCGGCCGCCTCGGCCTTGGCCTTGTCGGCGGCGGCGGTCGCGGTGGCGAGGTCGGCCTGGGCCTGGGCGTAGTCCTCGGCGGCGCTCTCGACGACGGTCTGCGCCTTGGCGAGCGAGGCCTGGATCGCGTCGAGCCGGTGCTGGGCCTGGGTGACGGAGAGGGCGCCGTCGGCCTGGGCCTGCTGGGCCTCCTGCGCGGCGGCGTCGGCGGCCTGCTGGCGCAGCCGTGCGGCGACCACGGCGGGGTCCGTGTTCGGGTCGATCGGGGCCCCGGCCGCGGCGCCTCCGGCCCCGACCAGCAGGGCAGCGGCGACCACGGTCGCCCATGCCTGACGACGAACGCCCACGTCACACCTCCGGGAACACCCTCCGGCGACCCAGAGTGAACCTCATGGATGTGATTCGCCACCTGGAGAGACAGGCGGTCTCGCGCACCGGGAAGCCGCCTGAGAGGCGGCTGTCCGGATCAGGGACGCCCGGCGAACGGCATCATGTCGGACGTCCAGCGGATGGCCGTCTCACGGACGGCCTGACCTGCGACGGGGGCCTCGATCATGCGGCCGCCGCCCGTGGCCATCGCGACGTGGTAGATCGTCGACGCGTCGGCGGGGTTGGTCGCCCAGAAGATCAGGTCGCCGGCCCGGAGCTGGCCGTAGGCGATCTTCGCGACGTTCTGGTACTGCGAGCGCGACGAGCGCGTGATGTTCACGCCGGCGTGGTTCCACGCGGCGTACGTGAGGCCGGAGCAGTCCCAGCCGGGGTTGCCGTTGCCGGCCCACTGGTACATGACGCCGATCTGCGTGCGCGCCCAGGCGACGGCGGCCTGCCCCTGCGCCGCGGAGCCGCGGGAGGAGCCCGACGCGGGGGGCGCGACGGGCGCGGGCGGGTCCGGCACGACGGCGGGCGGCGGCGCGGGCGTGGGCGTGGCGGCCGGGGGCGTGCTGGGGGCCGGGCTCGGGGACGCGGCGGGCGGCGCCGCCGGGGTCGGCGCGGGCGCGGCGGGAGCGGCGGGCGCAACAGGGGCCACGGGGGCGGCCGGGGCCGCGGGCACCTGCGGCATCGTCGGCCGGTTGACCTGCTGCACCACGACGGGTGCCTGCGCCTGCCGCTGCGCGCGGGCGGCCGCGGCGGCGGCCTGCGCGGCGGCGGCCTCGCGGGCGGCCTGGCGCTGCTGCTCGAGCGCGACGCTCGTGCTCCGCAGCTGCGCCAGCCGGGCGATGAGCCCGGCGCGCTCGTGCTCGGCCGCGGTGGTGCGGGCCTGGAGGGCGGCGGCGGCGGCCTGCGCGGCGGCGAGCGCCGCCTCGGCGTCGGCGGTGGCCTGCTCCTGCAGCGCACGGGCGGCGTCCCAGCGCGCCTGGGCCTGCCGCTGGGCGGCGCGCGCGTTGGCGTGGGCGGCGATCCCGGAGGCGATGCGGCGCTCGACGGCGCGGCGCGTGGCGTCCTCGGCGACGGCCTGGCTCGCCTCGCGGGACCCGGTGGCGACGCTGAGGGCGGTGAACCCGTCGGTGCGGGCCTCCATGCGGTAGACGGCGGCGAGCGCGGCGCGCGAGTCCTTCTCGGCCTGGGCGGCGTCGGCGGCCGCGGACTTCGCGGCATCGGCCGCCGCGGCGGCGTCGTCGCGGCGCTGGACCGCCTCGGTGTAGTCCTCGCCGGCGGCCTGGACGGCGGTCTGGGCGGCCTGGAGCTCGGCGCGGATGGCGTCGAGGCGCTGCTCGGCCCCGGCGACGTCGAGGGCGGCGTCGGCGGCGGACTGCTGCGCGGCGGCGACCGCGGCGTCGGACGGCGGCGTGGGGCTGGGCGTCGCCGGCGCGGCGAGGGCGGGCTGGCCACCGAGCACGAACGCGCACACGATGCCAGCCCCGATCAGGCTGCGCCGGACTCCCCGCACGGTGACCTCGCACTCCCGGATGCGCGGAGCCCCCTGCTCGTGGGGGGCAGGGAGGAGGGCTCGCGCAGGTCCGGGCCACCCAGCGTCACCCGACCGGCGGTTTCGCGCCACGGGCGGTGGCGCTGGATGCGCGGATGGCAAGGTGACCCGCCGTCTCATTTCTACGTCTCAGGATGCAAGATCGGGGTTTGCCGGACCCACGGACGCCGGTTACGGTCCCTCCATGACTCGTCGAATGTGCCGCTGACCCAGCGCACGTTCGCCTGCCCGGATCCCTCCGGACCGCGTGCGCAGACGCCCGCCGCGGACCTCCCTCCGACGCAGCAGGCCCCCCGCAGGGACCTCCGCGGCCGCACCGTCGCAGCCGTCAGCACGCCTCACACCCCCGGAGACACCCATGAGCACGCAGCCCCACTGGTCGTTCGAGACCCGCCAGATCCACGCCGGCCAGACCCCCGACCCCGTCACCGGCGCCCGCGCCCTGCCGATCTACCAGACGACGTCGTACGTCTTCCCGTCGGCCGAGGTGGCCGCCGACCGCTTCGCCCTCAAGGACCTCGGCCCGATCTACACCCGCATCGGCAACCCGACGCAGGAGGTCATCGAGAACCGCCTCGCCAACCTCGAGGGCGGCGTCGGCGCGCTGCTCGTCGCGTCCGGGTCGTCGGCGATCCACCTCGCGGTGCTCAACGTCGCGCAGGCGGGCGACCACATCGTGTCGTCGTCGTCCCTCTATGGCGGCACGTACAACCTGTTCCACCACACGCTGCGCAAGCTGGGCATCGAGACGACGTTCGTCGAGGACCCGCACGACCCGCAGCAGTGGCGCGACGCCGTCCGCCCCAACACCAAGCTGTTCTTCGGCGAGACGATCCCCAACCCCAAGTCCGACGTGCTGGACGTCGAGACGGTCGCCGAGATCGCCCACGCTGCCGGCGTGCCGCTCATCGTCGACAACACCGTGCCGACGCCCTACCTGCTGCGCCCCATCGAGCACGGCGCCGACGTCGTGGTGCACTCCGCCACCAAGTACCTGGGCGGCCACGGCTCGTCGATCGGCGGCGTCATCGTCGACGGCGGCACGTTCGACTACGCGCAGCACCCCGAGCGCTTCCCCGAGTTCAACGAGCCCGACCCGAGCTACCACGGCCTGGTCTACGCCCGCGACCTCGGCGTCGGCGGGGCGTTCGGCGCCAACCTGTCGTACATCCTCAAGGCGCGCGTGCAGCTGCTGCGCGACCTGGGCCCCGCCATCAGCCCGTTCAACGTGTTCCTGCTGGCGCAGGGCCTGGAGACGCTGTCGCTGCGCCTCGACCGGCACATCGCCAACGCCCAGACGGTCGCCGAGTGGCTCGAGGGCCGCGACGACGTCGCCGTCGTGCACTACGCCGGCCTGGAGTCGTCGCCGTACCACGCCAACGCGCTCAAGTACACGCCGAAGGGCGCGGGCGCGGTGCTCGCGTTCGAGCTGGCCACGACGTCCGACGACGACGCCCGCCGCGCCGGGCAGGCCTTCGTCAGCGCGCTGCAGCTGCACTCCAACGTGGCGAACATCGGCGACGTCCGCTCGCTCGTGATCCACCCGGCGTCCACCACGCACAGCCAGCTCACCTCGGCCGAGCAGCGCCTCTCGGGCGTCACGCCGGGCCTGGTGCGCCTGGCCGTGGGCATCGAGAACGTCGAGGACATCCTCGCGGACCTCGAGCTCGGGTTCACCGCGGCGAAGGCACAGCTCGAGACGGCCGCCGAGACGCAGTCCGCGTCCGAGGCCGGCGCGTGAGACGCTGTACCTCCGCCACGGCGGGGCGGACCGCCCCGCCTCGACTCTCGAGGACCACCCCCATCGCCAGCCCCGCGCCTCGCAAGCCTGCCCGCCCCGGCTCCCGGCCGGCCGCGGACGTCTCGCGCGACCGCGTGAAGCCGGCGACCCCGGCGTCGGGCGCCTGGCGCCCGGGTGACGCCGTGGGGCGGCGCCGGTTCGCCGACCTGGGCGGCCTCGAGCTCGAGAGCGGCGGTCTGCTCCCCGAGGTGACCCTGGCGTACGAGACCTACGGGACCCTCGACGCCGACGGCGGCAACGCCGTGCTGGTGCTCCACGCCCTCACGGGCGACTCGCACGTCGCGGGCCCGGCCACCGCCGGGCATGCGACGGCAGGCTGGTGGGAGGAGATGGTCGGCCCCGGCCGGCCCATCGACACCGACGTGTTCTTCGTCGTGGTCCCCAACGCCCTCGGCGGCTGCCAGGGGTCCACGGGCCCGGCCTCCGAGGCGCCCGACGGGCGACCCTGGGGCGCACGGTTCCCGCGCGTCACGACGCGCGACCAGGTGACGGTCGAGCTGCGCCTGGCGCGGCAGCTCGGCATCACCGGCTGGGAGCTCGTCGTCGGCGCGTCCATGGGCGGCCTCCGGGCGCTCGAGTGGGCGCTGCTGGGCCCCGAGGCGGGCATCGAGGTGCGCGGCCTGGCCGCCATCGCCACCACCGCCCAGACCAGCGCCGACCAGATCGCGTGGGCGCACCCGCAGCTCGCGGCGATCCGGCTCGACCCGGGCTGGAACGGCGGCGACTACTACGACCTGCCGGACGGCGAGGGCCCGCATGCCGGCCTGGCGATCGCCCGCCAGATCGCGCACACCACGTACCGCTCGGCGCAGGAGCTCGACACGCGCTTCGGCCGGCTGCCTCAGGGCGGCGAGGACCCGCTGACGGACGGCCGGTACGCCGTGCAGTCGTACCTGGACCACCACGGCGACAAGCTCGCCCGGCGGTTCGACGCGAACTCCTACGTGGTGCTCACCGAGTCGATGCTGACGCACGACCTGGGCCGCGACCGCGGCGGCGTCGAAGAGGCGCTCTCGCAGATCACGGCCCGCACGCTCGTGGTCGCCGTCGACTCCGACCGGCTGTTCCCGCCGGCGCAGTCGGCACGCATCGCGGCGTGGGTGCCGAACGCGGACGGCCTGCGCATCGTGACCAGCCCCTACGGCCACGACGGGTTCCTCATCGAGTTCGACCAGCTGGGCCCGATCGTGCGCGAGTTCCTCGAGGCCAGCGAGCGGGTGCGGCAGCGCGGCTGACGGGTCACCCTGGGTCTGCCTGCAAACCACCTCACCCAGGGACACGTCATGGCCAAGCTCAACCCGTACCTGTCGTTCAAGGACTCCGCGCGCGAGGCGCTCACGTTCTACCAGTCGGTGCTCGGCGGCGACCTCAACATCTCCACCTTCGGCTCGATGCCGGGCATGCCGGGCATCGGGGAGAACGAGGGCGAGCTCGTGATGCACGGCCAGCTCGACACCCCGGCCGGCCTCACGCTCATGGCCGCCGACACGCCGTCGCAGATGGAGTACGTCGCCCCGACGGCCGGCGTGACGGTCGCGCTGACGGGCGGCGACGACGACCTCGCCTACGTGGAGTCCGCCTACGAGAAGCTCGCGGACGGCGCCACGAACGTGCTGCCGTTCGCCCTCGCGCCGTGGGGCGACCACTACGGCCAGCTGACGGACCGCTACGGGGTCAGCTGGATGTTCGACGTCGGCCCGGCGGCCTGACGCCCCTCTGGTCGGCAGTCCGTCGTCAGTTCGTGCCCCCGGGCTGACGATCTGGCGACGGACTGCCGACCAGACCGCTCACCAGGGCGGCCAGCGCTCCGTCGAGCGCCGCATCCGTCACACCTCCGAAGCCCACCACCAGGCCCTCCGCGCCGCTCGTGCGCGCATATGCCGAGAGCAGCGCCACCTCGTAGCCCGCCCGCCGTGCGGCGTCGCGGGCGCGGACGGCGTCCGCCTGCGGCAGCAGCCACGTCGAGTACATGCCCGCCACCGGGCCCGCCAGGCGGGCGTGCGGGGAGAGCGCCGCCGCCACGCGCTGCCCGCGCTCGGCGTACGTGCGCCGGGCCGTGCGCACCACCGCGTCGACGTAGCCGTCGCGCAGCAGCGCCAGCATGGCCCGCTGCACGGGCCAGGCCGCGGCCTCGTGCGTCCCGCGGCGGCGGGCGTTGACGCGGTCCAGCAGGTCCGGCGGCGGCACCAGCCAGCCGAGCCGCAGCGACGGTGCCACCGACTTCGACGCCGTGCCCAGGTACGCGACCCGTCCCCGGTCGAGCGACGCGAGCGCGGGCACGGGGGCGACGTCGTACCGGAACTCCGAGTCGTAGTCGTCCTCCACCACGACGGCGCCCGCGCGCTGCGCCGCCGCGAGCAGCGCGACGCGGTCGGCGGCGGGCATGACGCGCCCGAGAGGGTGCTGGTGCGCCGGCGTCACGTACGCGGCGACAGCGCCCGTCAGGTCGGTCACCGGGGCGAGCGCCGGCAGGTCGCGCACGTCGCGGCCCAGGTCGCGGATCGTGGCGACCGCGGCCCGGTACCCCGGGTCCTCGACCGCCACGGGCCCGGGCGGCAGCGCGAGCAGCAGGTGCCGCAGCCCGTCCGTGGTCCCCTGGGTCACCACGACCTCCTCGGGGTCGACGACGACGCCCCGCGTGCGGGCCAGCCGGTCAGCGAGGGCGGCGCGCAGCTCGGGCAGGCCGCGCGGGTCGTCGTACCCGCGCGGCGGCGTGGCGGCGCTGACCTCGCGCCAGGCGCGGCGCCACGCGGGGGCGTGCCGGCGGTCGATCCAGGGGGTGCCCGTGTCGAGGCGCACCAGGCCCTGCTCGGGCGGGGCGGCGGGCCGGCGGGGGCGCGGGGCGCGCGCGGGGGCGGGCGCCGCCGAGGCCACGAAGGTTCCGGCCCCGTGCCGGGCCTCGACCCACCCCTCGGCGAGCAGCTGCTCGTAGGCGCTCTCGGTGACCGACCGGCTCACGCGGAGGTCGGCCGCGAGCGCCCTGCTGCTGGGCAGGCGGTCGCCGCGCGCGAGGGCGCCGCCGAGCACCAGGGCCCTGACCTGGGCTGCGAGCTGCGCGCCGAGCGGGGCGGGGTCGTCGCGGTCGAGCGTCACGGGCAGGGTCGCCATCGCGGAGTGTCCTGTTCGACTGGTCGGAAAGTGGCCCGTGCCAGCAGGCCACCCGTCCGGGAGCCTAGTGCCATGACCACGACGCTCTCCCCCACGCCCCGCACCACGATCGGCCGCGGCCGCAACCGCGCCGTCGAGGACCGCGCCGCCCTGCACGCGCTGCTCGACGACGCGCTGGTGGCCCACCTCGGCGTCGTCGTCGGGGAGCACCCGCTGGTGCTGCCCGTCGCGTTCGGCGTCGACCTGGACGGGCCGGACCGGGACGGCACGCTCTACGTGCACGGGTCGGTGGCGGCGGGGTGGCTGCGGGGCTCGGAGGGCGCGACGGTGTGCGTCACCCTCACGGAGCTCGACGGCCTGGTGGCGGGCCGGTCGGCGTTCCACCACTCGATGAACTACCGCTCCGCGGTGGTGATCGGGGCGGCGCGCGTGGTCCACGACGCCGCCGAGCGGGCCCGTGCCCTGGACCTCATCGTCGACCACATGTTCCCGGGCCGGGCGGCGACGCTGCGGGCCAGCACGCGCAAGGAGCTCGCCGCCACCGCGGTGCTCGCCGTGCCGCTGCACGAGGCGTCGATGAAGGCCCGCGCGGGCGGCCCGGGCGACGAGCCCGAGGACGTCGCGGCGGGGACCTGGGGCGGCCACGTCCCGGTGACGCGCGTGCTCGGCGCACCCGTCCCGGACGCCGCTGCGCTGGCGGAGGTCCCCGCCGACGTCGTCCGCACGGCCGGGACCGTCGGGTCACGAAACGGCTAACTGTCTGGCCGACGCGCGATCTCGGGCGCACCATGCCAGGAGGGGGGCACTCTTCGAACCTGAACGGGGGACGACGATGTCTTCGAAGAAACTGCTCCAGGTCGTAGCCGTCACGGCTGCCCTGGGGCTCACGGTTGCCGGGTGCTCGTCCGGCAGCAACGCGAGCTCGTCGACCTCGTCGTCGAGCTCGAGCTCCGGCTCTGGTTCCGGGGGGAGCGTGCCGCAGGTCAAGGCGGGCGCGTTCACGTCGGACTTCTCGGTCATGCAGCAGCTCAAGTCCCTCGCCTCGCAGGGCAAGGGCATGATCGGCGTGCTGCTTCCCGACACCACGACCTCGACCCGGTACGTGCAGTACGACGCGCCGTACCTCAAGAAGGCGTTCGAGGCCGCGGGGCTCTCTGCCGACCAGTTCAAGGTCGACAACGCCGGCGGCAGCGCGGCGACCATGCAGACCCAGGCGGAGGCCGACATCAACGCCGGTGCGTCCGTGCTGCTCGTCGACCCGATCGACACCGGCTCCGGCGCGGCGATCGAGTCCACGGCGAAGGCCGCGGGCGTCGCCACCATCGACTACGACCGCCTGGTCAAGGGCGGCCCGGCCGACCGCTACTACGTCAGCTTCGACAACGTGCAGGTCGGCAAGATGATCGGCGACGGGTTCGTCCAGTGCGTCACCGACTGGAAGGTCACCAAGCCGAACGTGCTGATCATGGACGGCGACCCCACCGACAACAACGCCTCGCTGTTCGCCCAGGGCTACAACGGCGTGCTGAAGCCGAAGTTCGACGCCGGCACGTACGTCAAGGTCGGCGAGCCCGCCGGCACGTGGGACCCGCAGAAGGCGGCCACCACGTTCCAGCAGCAGCTCACGGCCCACTCGAACATCAACGCCGCGATCACCCCGAACGACGACAACGCCAACGCCGTGATCGCCATCCTCAAGGGCCAGGGCGTCAAGGCGAAGACGTTCCCGACCACCGGCCAGGACGCGTCGCTGCCCGGCCTGCAGAACATCCTCACCGGCTACCAGTGCGGCACCGTCTACAAGCCGATCTACCTGGAGGCCCAGGCCGCCGCGACGCTGGCGATCATGCTGCGCGCCAAGGCGACCCCGCCGGCGTCCCTGGTGAACGCGACCACCAAGGACACGCAGATCAACGCCGACATCAAGTCCGTGTACACCACCCCGATCTGGGTGACGACCACGAACATGAAGTCCACCGTCGTGGCCGACCAGGCCGTGACCGTGGCCAAGCTGTGCGCCGGCGCCGTCGCGAGCGCCTGCACCGCCGCCGGGATCGGCTGACGCGCCGATGACCGCCACCTCCGAGACTCCCCCGCTGCTCCGGCTGCGGGGGGTCTCGAAGTCCTTCGGCGCCGTCCGGGCCCTCGCCGACGTCGACCTCGACGTCCCGGCCGGGGCGGTGACGGCGCTGGCCGGCGACAACGGCGCCGGCAAGTCCACGCTGATCAAGTGCATCGCGGGCATCCACGCGCCCGACTCGGGGGACATCCTCTGGGAGGGGAAGCCGGTCACGCTGCGCGGGCCGTCGGACGCCGCGGCGCTCGGGATCCAGACCGTCTACCAGGACCTCGCGCTGTGCGACAACCTGGACATCGTCCAGAACATGTTCCTGGGGCGGGAGCGCCTGCGCCGCGGCCAGCTCGACGACGTCGCCATGGAGCAGGACGCCGCGCGCACCCTCGCCGACCTCGCGGTGACCACCGTGGGGTCGGTCCGCCAGACCGTCGCCTCCCTGTCCGGCGGGCAACGCCAGTCGGTCGCCATCGCCAAGGCCGTGCTCTGGGAGTCGCGGCTGGTGGTCATGGACGAGCCGACGGCGGCGCTCGGCGTCGCGCAGACCAGCATGGTGCTCGAGCTGGTGCGCACCCTGGCCCGGCGCGGCCACGGCGTGCTGCTCATCACCCACAACGTGCTCAACCTGCTCGACGTCGCCGACCGGGTCGCCGTGATGCGGCAGGGGCGCGTCGTGGACGTGCGCCAGCGCAGCCAGGTCGACGAGCGCATCCTCGTGGACCTCATGACCACGGGCCGCACCGACCGGGAGGTGGCCTGACATGGCCGTGCGCACCGACCCCGACACCGGCCGCAAGGTCACCGCACAGGGTGCCGGCGCCTACCTGGGCCTCGCGTGGAAGCGGGTGCGCGGCGGCGAGACGGGCGTGCTGCCCGTGGTGGGCGGCCTGATCCTCGTCTCCGTCATCTTCCAGAGCCTCAACGGCAACTTCCTCACCGCCGGCAACCTCGTCAACCTGCTGGTCCAGGCGGCCGTGTTCGCGCTGCTCAGCATGGCCGAGGTGTTCGTGCTGCTGCTGGGCGAGATCGACCTCTCGGTCGGGTACGTGGCGGGCATCTCCGCCGTCGCGGTCGCCTGGCTGGCCCAGCCGCAGGTCGGGTGGCCGTGGTGGGCCGCGATCCTCGTGGCGCTCGGCGCGGCGACGCTCATCGGGCTGCTGCACGGCACGCTCATCACCCGCATCGGGCTGCCGTCGTTCGTGGTCACGCTCGCCGGGCTGCTGTTCTGGCAGGGCGTGATGCTGTTCGTGCTGGGCAACGGCGGGGCCATCCTCATCAGCGACACCGTGCTGGTGGGCATCTCCTCGGGCACGCTCCCCCGCCTGGGCGGCTGGGTCGTCGCCATCGTGGTGGTCGCCGTCTTCGGCGTGATCGTGTGGCGGCGCGACGCCCGCCGTCGGGCCGTCGGGCTCACCGCTCCGCCCGTGTCGCTCACCATCGCCAAGATCGCGGCGTGCGCCGTCGGCGGGGCGGCCCTGATCCTGCTCGCCAACGCCGACCGCGGGCGGCTCGCACCCGTGTACGGCCTGCCGTGGGTGGTGCTGCTCGTCGCCGCGCTGCTGGTGGTCTGGGCGTACCTGCTGGGCCGGCGCCGGTTCGGGCTCTACGTCTACGCCGTCGGCGGCAACGCCGAGGCGGCGCGCCGCGCCGGCATCCGCCTCTCCCGGATCCGCACGGTCGCGTTCCTGCTGTGCTCCCTCACGTCCGGGGTCGCGGGCGTGGTCTACGCGTCCCGGCTGCGGTCCATCTCCACGTCGCTCGACGGCGGCACCCTGGTGCTGTACGCGGTGGCCGGCGCCGTGATCGGCGGCACCAGCCTGTTCGGCGGGCGCGGCAAGATGCTGCACGGCGTGCTCGGCGGCCTGGTCATCGCGGCCATCGACAACGGCATGGGCCTGCTCGGGTTCAGCGCGGCGGCCAAGTACATGGTGACGGCGCTGGTGCTGATCGTGGCCGTGACCATCGACGCGGTGGCCCGACGACGGCGCCCGTCGACGTGACCGATGCGGTCAGGCCACAGGGCGGCGAGCGGGCCGTCCCGGCGGTAGTTTGACGGCATGCTCGCCGCCTACGCCTCCCGGTTCGTGCCCGACGCCCCGCTCGACGGTCTCGAGGTGGCCGAGCGGCCGGACCCCGTCGCGCGCGAGAACTGGTCCGTGGTCGAGGTGCGCGCCGCGACCCTCAACCACCACGACCTGTGGTCGCTCAAAGGCGTCGGCCTGCGCGCCGACCAGCTGCCCATGATCCTCGGCACCGACGCCGCCGGCATCGCGCCCGACGGCACCGAGGTGGTCGTGCACGGCGTGATCGGCGCCGACGGCCACGGCGTCGGCCCCCGCGAGGGGCGCTCGCTGCTGTCCGAGAAATACGACGGCACGCTCGCCCAGTACGTCGCCGTGCCCACCGCGAACCTGGTCCCCAAGCCCGCGTCGCTCACGTTCGCCGAGGCGGCCTGCCTGCCGACGGCATACCTCACCGCGTACCGCATGCTCTTCTCCGTCGCCGGGCTGCGGCCGGGCCAGTCGGTGCTGGTGCAGGGCGCCGGCGGCGGGCTCGCGACCGCGGCCATCGTGCTGGGCGCCGCGGCCGGGCTCACCGTCACCGCCACGTCGCGCGACGGCGCCAAGCGGGCCCGCGCGCTGCGCCTGGGCGCGCGGCACGCCGTGGAGCCCGGAGCCCGCCTCCACGCGCGCGTCGACGCCGTCATCGAGTCGGTGGGCCAGGCGACGTGGGCGCACTCGATGCGCTCCGTGAAGCCCGGCGGCACCATCGCCGTCTGCGGCGCCACCTCGGGCGACGCGCCCGCCGCCGAGCTCACGCGCCTCTTCTTCCAGGAGATCACCGTGCGCGGCGTCACCATGGGCACCCGCGACGAGCTGCGCGACCTGCTCGCGTTCCTCGACCGCACCGGCGTGCGGCCCGTCATCGACTCCGAGCACCGGCTCGCCGACGTGCGCGGCGCGCTCGCGCGCATGGAGGCGGGCGCCCAGACGGGCAAGATCATCGTGGTGCCCTGACGGGCCCCGCGCTCAGGCGAAGCGGGTGCGGAACGCCTCGGTGAGCGTCGGCCCCGTCGCGGAGCCGAGCCGCCACACCGTCCACCCGTCGGCCGTGTAGGAGCCCGACACCGCCGTCGCCGCCACGTCCGGGTGGCGGTAGCGGGAGCCGTCGGGCACCTCGATGCTGCCGTCCGGGTGCAGGTACGCCTCGAAGCGCTGGCCGCGGCGCGGCCGCTCCCACACCAGCACGGTGCCCGCACCGATGGCCGCGGCGAGCGCCGCGAGGTCGGTGTCGACGTCCTCGTCCACCACCATCGGGGCCGACGGCGGGTCCCACGGCTGCGGGGCCGGCGGCACCGGGGGCGCGGCGACGCGCGGGGGCTCGAACGGGGCCTCCCAGGCGAGCGGGTCGTGGTCGTGGCCGGCCTGCCAGCCCGGGTCGAGCGGCGCGCTGATCTCCGAGAGCACCTCGCCGAACTCGATCGCCTCGCGCTCCCGGTCGGAGGGCAGCGGGATCGGCTCCTCGCCCGAGTGCGGGTCCCAGGTGCGCGCGGGCTCCCAGGTGGCGGCCGGTTCGCGCAGCGGCTCGAAGGGCAGGCGCTCGGGCTCCGGGTAGTCGGCGAAGATCTCGGCCGTGGTCTCCTGGGCCGAGAACCTGTCGGTCCGCGAGCGGCGGCGGGTGGCGCGCGAGGGCCGCTCGGGGGCGGTCGCGGCGGGCGGGGCCGGGGGCACCGGGGCGGGCGGCGCGGGCACCGGGGCCGGGGGCGCCGGGACCGGGGCGACGTCGTCGGGCGGCGTCGTCGAGACGCCCGGCAGCGGCACGGCGTCGAGGCGGTCCACGGGGGCCGCCACGGCGGGGCGCGCCGGGCTGCTCACGGAACCCATGAGCTCGGGCCGGTCGGGCGCGGACGCCGGGTGGATCACCAGCGGCGAGACGTCGACGAACCGGCGGCCGTCGGCCGCGTGCACCACGCCCAGGCGCAGCACCTCGACGGGCATGGAGGGCTGGCGCAGGAAGTCGACGGCGTTGAGCACGTCCTGGTCGGCGTCCTGGCAGATGACGATGAGCCGGGCACCGCCCTGGCCGGTCTGCGAGCGGGTCACCGGGACGGAGTCGTAGAACGTCGCGACGTCGCGCTGGAAGGCCTGCGGGCCCCCCGCGTACATCGAGGCGAGCTGCCCGCGCGTCATGCGGCCGGCGGCTCCGGCGTGGTCGAGCGCCCGTGTCAGCGCGGCCTCGTCGAGCCGCGACACCAGCTCGACGACCACCGGCGACCCGGACGCGTCGAGCGCGAGAAGGTGGGGTTGATCAGGGCCGTTGCCCTGCGACACGGGGAAGACCTGCTCGCCGAGCAGCCCGTCGATGTGGGACTCGACGACCCGGTGCGCGGTGGTGCCGACGCCGGGCCGCGGCCCCGCCACGAGCTGGGGGCGTTCGCCTTCGACCTCGAAGAGCGGCAAAGGAATCCCACCTCCGTTGTGTCGGGTCTCTGTGCGCGGTGCGGCATACCTTACGCGCCTGGTCTGTGGCGGTGGGACTCGTCCCACGGGCACCCGCCAGGGCACGATGGCGGCGTGACCGAACCGCCCGCGCGACGTGCCGTGCCCCCGCTGCGGACGGCGGTGCACGGGCTCTGGATCGGCCCCGTCGTGGCCGCCGGCCTGGTGACGGGCACGGCCCTGTACCTCGCCGCCGCCGACACCGACCAGGACTTCGCGGGGGCCGGAGGCGCCGTGGTGCTCGTCCTGTACGCGGTGGTCCTCACGCTGCCCGTCGCGGTCCTCGCGGGGGCTGCCTCGGGGCTGGTCGGCGGCCTGGCGGCCTGGCGGCTGACCCGGGTGCCGCCGTGGGCGCGGGCGGTCGTCGGCGGGGTCGCGGCGGCGGCCGTCGCGGCGGCCGTCCTGGCCGCGCAGCCGGACCGCACGTGGCACGGGGTGCTCGGGGTGCTCGCCTTGGTGGGCGTGCTCGTGACCGGCGGCGGCGCCGTGCTGGCGGAAGGGCGTACCGCCGCGCGCCGCCACCGCGCGTGGCCCTGGCTGGCCGCGTGCGTCGCCGTGGGCCTCGCCGCGTGGGGCGTGCTGTGGCTGAGCACGCTGCGGTTCGGCGAGGTGGACCGCACGGTCGGGAACGCTCCCCCGCGGGACCTCACGCCGCCCAGCGCACAGCCTTCGGCCCCGGCGGGCCCGGCGCCGGCCGCGCCGGCCTCGCTCGCCGCGGGGCGCCGGGACCTGGCGACGCTCGCCGCCGAGGCGACCGCGGCCGGCGGCCCGGACCTGCTGTGGCCGGCCCCGCCCGCCGTCACCGAGATCGCCTGCACTGACGACGGCGGCGCCGCCGGCACGATCCTCGAGCTCGGCGGCCGCTACACGACGCGCGACCTGGCCACGGCGTCGGACGACGTGGACTTCCTGCACATCACGCAGGCCAACGAGAAGGTGGCCGCGCGCATCGCGGCCGCGTGGACGGCGGGCCGGGCGCAGCCGGGCGACACGCTCCACGGCGAGTACTGGGTCCAGCCCGCGGCCCCCACGACGGTGGACCAGGCCCACCTCGGCTTCGACCAGGGCGTGGGCACCCTGCGCGTGACCACCCGCTGCGCCACGCAGCCCTGACCCGTCAGGAGCGGCCCTCCTGCGCGGCGTCGGCGGCGAGGCGCTCCTCCACGCGCGCGACCTTCGCGTCGAGCTGGCCCGTGTACCCCGGCCGGATGTCGGCCTTGAGCACCAGCGACACGCGGGCGCCGCCGGCCCCGACGGCCTCCGTGGCGGCCTTGATCACCGGCATCACCTCGTCCCACTCGCCCTCGATCTCGGTGAACATCGACGTCGTGCGGTGGGGGAGCCCGGACTCCCGGACGATGCGGACGGCCTCGGCGACCTGGTCGGCGACGGAGTCGCCGGTGCCGAGCGGGGCGACGGAGAACGCGAAAACGGCCATACCGGCATCCTGCCGGACGACGCGTAGGCTCGTCGCGTGGTGGAAGCACGCGTGACGGTCCTGGCCGGTGGGGTAGGAGGCGCCCGGCTGGCGCACGGCGTGGTGCTCGCCGGGGTGCGGCCCGACGTCGTCGTGAACGTCGGTGACGACACCCGGCTGCACGGCCTGTGGATCTCCCCCGACCTCGACACGGTGATGTACACGCTCGCCGGGCTGAACGACGAGGAGCGCGGCTGGGGGCTGAGCGGCGAGACGTACGCGACCCTCACGCAGCTCGCGGCCCTCGGCGAGGACACCTGGTTCACGCTGGGCGACAAGGACCTGGCCACGCACCTGGCGCGCACGGCCCGCCTGCTCGGCGGCGTGCCGCTGAGCGAGGTCACGGCGCAGCTCGCGGCGTCGCTGGGCGTGACCGCCCGCCTGCTCCCGGTCACCGACGACCCGGTGGCCACCCTGCTCGACACGCCGTCGGGCCGACTCGCGTTCCAGGAGTACTTCGTGCGCCGGCAGCACGCCGACGCCGTGCTCGGCATCACGTACGAGGGCATCGACGCCGCCCGCCCCGCCCCGGGCGTGCTCGACACCGTCACCGGCGCCGACGTGCTGGTGATCGCGCCGTCGAACCCGTTCCTGTCCGTGCTGCCGGTGCTGGGCGTCCCGGGCGTCCGGGAGGCGGTCGAGACGACGGCGGCCCGCCGCGTGGCCGTCAGCCCCATCGTGGGCGGGCAGGCCATCAAGGGCCCCGCCGCGCAGATCCTCGAGACCCTGGGCCACGAGGTCTCCGCGCTGGGTGTTGCGCGGCTCTACGAGGGCCTGGTCGACGTCATGGTGGTCGACGACGCCGACGCCGCCCTGCGCGGCCCGATCGAGGACCTCGGGTTCGAGGTGCTGGTCACCGACACGATCATGGGCGGCCCCGCCGGCCGGGAGCGCCTGGCGCGCGAGCTCCTCGCGGTGGCCGGGCACCCGGTGCCGTGAGCCTGGAGCCCGGGGTGGTCGCGGTCGTGCCGCTGCGCGACGGCGTGAGCGGCAAGTCGCGGCTCGCCGCGGGCCTGACCCCAGCGGCCCGCAGGCGGCTCGTGGCGCAGCTCGCCCAGCACGTCGTGGCGACCCTGCGGGCGACCCCCGAGGTGGACGAGGTGCTCGTGGTGACGGCCGACCCGGCGTTCGCGCGCGAGGTGGTGCCGGGCGTGGCCGTGCTCGCGGAGCCGCCCGGGCTGGGCGGCCTGAACGCCGCGCTCGACCTCGCGCGCGACGCCGTCCGGAGGCGCGCCCCCCGCGCCACGCTGCTGGTCGCGCACGCCGACCTGCCCGCCCTGGCGCCCGCGGACGTCACGGCGCTGCTGGCCGAGGCAGGCCCCGCCCGCGCCGCCGACGTCGTCGTCGCCACCGACCGGCACGGCACCGGCACCAACCTGCTCGCGCTGCCCGCGAGCGCCGCCTACGCGTTCCGGTTCGGCCCCGGCTCCCGCGCCGCGCACGAGGCCGAGGCCGCCGCCGAGGGGCTGCGCGCCGCCGTCGTCGAGCGGCCCGGGACGGCCGCCGACCTGGACACCCTCGACGACTGGGCCGACCTGCCCCCGGCGACCCGCGAGGCGCTCACCGCCTGAGTGGCCCGTCCGGGCGGGCGCGAGGATCGTGGAGCCGTCAGGCGACGCGACCAAGGAGACAGAGTCATGGCCAACCTCGTGGTGCACTTCGAGATCTACGGCACCGACCCGCAGGTGCTCGTCGACTACTACTCGGCGCTCTTCGGCTGGAAGATCGACCGTTACGGCGAGATGGACTACTGGGGCATCGAGACCGGGGACGGCTCGATCCAGAACGCCTCCGGGACGTCGGGGTGGGGCATCAACGGCGGCATCGGGCCGCGCCAGGGACCGGCCCCGACGCCGGGCAGTCCCGTCACGGGCGCCAACATCGTGGTCGCGGTCGACGACGTCGACGGCACGTACGCCAAGGGCATCGAGCTGGGCGGCAGCGAGGCGCTCGCGCCGTCGGACATGCAGGGCGTGGGGCGGCTCGCCTACCTGCTCGACCCGGACGGCAACCTGTTCGGCTTCCTGTCGCCGCGGTTGTCCGACGGCACGACCGCGATGGGCGGCTGACGGGTCACCAGCGTCCCCGGTGGACCACCTCGTCGAGGGGGCGGCGGGCTCGGCGCGACGTTGAGCCCGCCGCCCCGCCGGCCTCGGAGGGGTGCCCGACGGCGACCACGCCCGTCGGCTCGAGCTCCTGCGGCACGCCGAACGCGGCGTGGAAGGCGGGCCGCTCCGGGCCGCCGATCCCGAAGAAGCAGGCGCCCAGCCCCAGGTCGACCGCGGTCTGGAGCAGCAGCAGCGACGCCATGCCGACGTCGACGTGCCAGTACGGGACGGGCCAGCGGGCCTCGTCCTCGGGGGTCCACGACCCCGGGGTGGCCAGGCGCGCGCCGGCCTTGTCGCGCTCCGCGTAGCGCCGCAGGTAGGCGCCGCGGGACGCCATCGGCACCACGAGCAGCGGCGCTCGGCGCAGGCCGGCGCGCCACTCGGCCATGTCCCGCGCCGAGGTGGCGGGGGTCGCGGCGGCCCAGAAGCGGTCGCGGTCGGCGGGCGACTCGAGCACCAGGAACGCCCAGCCCTGCGTGAAACCGGCCGACGGGCCGCGCACGGCGTTCCCGAGCAGCCTGTCCACCTGGGCGGGCGTCAGCGGCTCGTCCGTGAACGACCGCACCATGCGGCGGCGGCGCACCACGTCCTGGAAGTCCATGGCGTCAGCGAACCACGCCGGCCCGCGGGGATGCGCTCAGCGGGGCCCGGCGACGGGCGGGGCGGGCTCGACGGGCCGCCGCGCCGCCTCGACCACGGTCGTGTACCCGAGCGAGTCGTACAGCCCGCGGGCGACGACGTTCCGCTCGAACACGGTGAGGCCCAGCACGCTCAGCCCGCGGGAGCGGCAGAAGTCGGCGGCAGCATGCATCGCCGCGCGCCCCAGCCCGCGACCGCGCACGGTGGGCCGCAGGTAGAGGTCCTCCACGAACGCCGCGGCGGGCGGCCGCAGCCCCAGCCACAGCGCACCGACCGTCCCGCCCTCGGCGACGCCGACGACGTCGAGCAGCACCTGCCCGTCCGTGTGCAGGCCGTGCGGCAGCAGGCCGAAGTACTCGGTCCGGGAGCGGCGCAGCGCGTCCTCCCAGGTCAGGCCGTCGCCCTGCACCAGCTCGCGGGCGTACTCGTCGATCGCGCTGTCGAGGTAGGCCGAGAAGCTGGCCTCGGTCATGGGCGTGAGGCGCACGCCCGAGGCGCCGTCGCGGAGGGGGCCCTCGAGCGGCAGCACCATCGTCGCGCTGACGGGGGCGAACGCCCCCTCCTCGGCGAGCGCCGCGGTGGTGGGCGCGGCGACCATGCGGTCGAGCACCAGCTGCTTCGCGTCGCCGGCCCGGGCGTGCGTCTCCAGCAGGTGCAGCAGCCCTGGAGCGGGGGCGTCGACCTCGGCGTCCAGCACCAGCAGGTCGGTGCCCTGGCGCGATGTCCACACCCAGCCGAGCTCGCCGTCGCCGCCCAGCACCCGGTGCAGGTGGGTGCCGCTCAGCCCCTCGGCCGGCGCGAGCTCGTCCACGGCGGTGCGGGCCTGGGCCGCGGCGGCGCCGTCGTCGGCCCACAGCGGGCCGAACTGCCACCGGCGGCGACGCTCCACCTGTACCTTGCGCCACGCCGCGTAGTCGGCAGCCGGGAACGGCAAGAGCTGGAGTGTCACGCCCGGCAGACTACGTGCCTTCACGGAACTGACCGAATTTCCACCCGCTACCGTCTTGACACGCGGGCCTCAGAGGCGCTCGGCGATGACCTCCACGAGCGCCTTGCCCTCGATGCCGGCGAGCTGCACGGCCTGTGTGCGGCACGAGAACCCGTCGGCCAGGTACTCGGTGCCCTCCTCTGCCTTGCGCAGGGCGGGCAGCAGAGCGTTCTCGGCCACGGCGACCGACACGTCGTAGTGGCCCTTCTGCATGCCGAAGTTGCCCGCGAGGCCGCAGCAGCCGGCCAGCACCTCGATGGTGGCGCCGCCGTCGCGCAGCAGCTTCTCGTCGGCCTGGTAGCCCATCACCGAGTGGTGGTGGCAGTGCGGCTGCACCACGGCGGTGAGGTCCGAGAGGTCCGGCATCGACCAGCCCGAGTCGGCCGCCGGAGCGGTCTCGGGCTCGGTGAGCAGCTCCGCGAGCGTGCGCGTGGCCGCGGCGACGGCCGCCGCGCGCGGGTCCTCGGGGAACAGGTCGAGCAGGTCGGAGCGCAGCACTGCGGTGCACGACGGCTCCAGGCCCAGGATCGGGATGCCGTTCACGGCGTACGGGCCCAGCACCTTGAGCAGGTTGTCGAGCCGGCGGCGGGCGCCGTCGAGCTGGCCCGTGGAGATCCACGTGAGGCCGCAGCACGCCTCCTCGTCGGGCACGATCACGTCGTAGCCCGCGGCGGTGAGCACGCGGACGGCGGCCTGCGGCACGGACGGCGCCATGGCGTCGCTGAACGAGTCGGTCCACAGCACGACCTGGGGCCGCTCGCCGGCGACCGGGGGCTTGCCGGGCTCCTGGCGGTGGACCAGCCCCGGCACGCCGTTCGTGCCGCCGCCGCGCTTCCACCAGGTGCGGAACGGGACGTCCGCGAACGTCATCATCTGGCGGCGCGTGTCCATGCCACCCATCCACAGCACGGCCTTGGCGATCGGGCGCACCCCGAGCACCTTGTTGACGAGCGGCGCGAACGGCCCGATCAGGCGGGTCCAGCGCGGCAGCCAGCCGAGCACGTAGTGGTCCACCGGGCGCAGGCGGCCCTTGTAGGTGCGGTGCAGCACCTCCGACTTGTACTGGGCCATGTCGACGCCCGCCGGGCAGTCGGCCGAGCACGCCTTGCAGCTCAGGCACAGGTCGAGCGACTGACGCACCTCCGGCGCGCTGAGCCCGCCGATCAGGGTGCCGTTGACGGCGTCCTGCAGCACGCGGGCGCGGCCACGCGTCACGTCCTTCTCGTCCTTGGTGGCCTGGTAGCTGGGGCACATGAAGCCGCCCGAGCCGTGGTTGTCCGCGCGGCACTTGCCCACACCCACGCAGCGGTGGACCGCCGTCGTCAGGTCGTGGTGGTCGTGCGCGAACGAGAAGCCGGCATAGCCCGCCTTCTTCTCGATGCCGTGCAGGTGCCCGCCGTCGCGGGAGCCGCCGTCACGCGTGTCGACCGGGCGGCGTGACGGCGTCGGCCGGGCCGCCGGGCGGCGCAGGTGCGCGTCCACGGCGTCGGGGCGCACGACGACGCCCGGGTTCAGCACGTCCTCCGGGTCGAACAGCGCCTTGAACCGCTCCAGCAGCGCGATCGCCTCGGAGCTGTACATGAGGGGCAGCAGCTCGGAGCGGGCGCGGCCGTCGCCGTGCTCGCCCGACAGGGAGCCGCCGTACCGGCCCACCAGCTCGGCCGCCTCCGTCATGAACGTGCGCAGCACCGACCCGGACGCCTCGAGCGGGATGTCGATGCGCAGGTGCACGCAGCCGTCGCCGAAGTGCCCGTAGGGCAGGCCGTCGACGCCGTAGCGCTCCATGAGCGCGTCGAGGTCGCGCAGGTAGGCGCCCAGCTTGGCCGGGGGCACCGCCGAGTCCTCCCACCCGGGCCAGGCCTGCTCGCCGGCAGGCGTGCGGCCGGCCAGGCCGGCGCCGTCGGCGCGGATCTGCCACATCTTGGTGGCCTCGGGGCCCGCCGGGTGGATCTGCGACGCCGGCGCGGTGCTGGCGGCCACGACGGCCTCCGCGTTGCGCTGCGCCTCCTCCTGCGTGGCGCCCGACACCTCGATCATGAGCCAGCCGGCGCCCTCGGGCAGCGGCGGCACGGCGTCCGCGCCGCGGGCCTTGCGCACGACGTCGACCAGGCGCGCGTCGAGGCCCTCGATGGCCAGCGGGGCCGTCCCGTCGGCCTGCGACCCGACGGCCAGCAGGGCGGGCACGTCGTCGGCCGCCGACGGCATGTCGGGGTAGCCGAGCACGACCAGGGTGGGCTTCTGCGGCAGCGGCACCAGGCGGAGCGTGGCCTCGAGCACCGTGACGCACGTGCCCTCGGTGCCCACGAGCGCCTTGGCGAGGTCGGAGCCGTTCTCCGGCAGCAGGTGTTCCAGCGAGTAGCCGGACACCTGGCGGCCGAACGTGCCGAACTCCGTGCGGATGAGCGCGAGGTTCTCGCGCACCAGCTCCTTGAGGCCCGGCACGGCCGTGAAGTCCGGGTCGCCCGCGGCGGCCGTGAAGCGGCGCCCGCGCCCGTCGACGACGTCGAGGGAGATCACGTTGTCGGCCGTGCGGCCGTAGGCGACGGCGTGCGGGCCGCACGCGTTGTTGCCGATCATGCCGCCCAGCGTCGCCCGGTTCTGCGTCGACGGGTCGGGCCCGAAGCGCAGCCCGTGCGGGGCCGCGGCCTGCTGCAGCGTCGACATGACGGTGCCGGGCTGCACGACGGCGGTCGCCTGCTCGGCGTCGACCTCGACCACCTGGTTGAGGTAGCGGGAGAAGTCGATCACGGCGCCCGGGCCGACGGCGTTGCCGGCCACGCTGGTGCCCGCGCCGCGCGCGGTGACGGGCACCTTGAGCTCGCGCAGCACCTCGAGCGCGGCGACGAGCTCGCCCTGCGTGCGGGGCAGCACCACGACGTCGGGCACCACGCGGTAGTTCGAGGCGTCGGTGGAGTACTCGGCCCGGCGGCGGGCGGCCGTGTCGACGGACTCCGGCCGCACGACCGTCCGCAGCGCCTTCGCGACCGCCTCGCGCGCCTCGGCGGCGGCCCGTTCCGCCTCGACGACGCCACCCCCGTCGACGGCGGGCTCGGGAGCGGTCTGGTTCTCGGCGGAGGTCAGCGGTCCAGGCACGGCCCGATTCTTGCACCCGCCGCGCTCGCAGGCGGGTGAAGGGCGCGCAAACGAGACTCCCCCCGCGAGATAGATCGCTGCCGCGCGAGATAGAGCGTCCTGACGCGAGTTAGGCCCCCGGCCCGCGAGATAGAGCGCGCCCGCGCTCTATCTCGCGGGGTTGCGCACTATCTCGCGGGCCGGGGCTCTATCTCGCGGGGTGTCAGGGGCCTCAGCCCTCGAACGTCACGTCCAGGGTGACCTCGGCGACGCCCGCGAGCGCCTTGGAGACCGGGCAGTTCTTCTTGGCGCTCTCGGCGGCGGCCTTGAAGCCCGCCTCGTCGAGGCCCGCGGCGTAGCCCACGACCTTGAGCGTGATCCGGGGGATGCGGAACCCGCCCGCCGGGTCCGGCCCGAGCGTGACGTCGGCCGTGACCTCGACCTGCTCCGGCGTGCCACCGGCGGCCGCGATGTCGGCGGAGAACTGCATCGCGAAGCACGCGGAGTGGGCGGCAGCGATGAGCTCCTCGGGGCTCGTGAAGCCCTCGGCGTCGTCGGCGGCGCGGCGCGGGAACGAGACGTCGAACGTCGCGGCGCCGGAGCTCGAGAGCTCGACCTGGCCCGAGCCCTGCTCGAGCGTGCCGTTCCAGGCGGTGCGTGCGGTGCGGATGGGCATGACCTGCTCCTTCGTGACAAGGAGGTCGCCGTCGCGGGCCGACGGCGCCAGGTAAGCAACGTAGCGCAGGGCTCGCCCGCCGGGGCAGGCGGCCCGGGTGTGCGTTCCGTCCGTTTTCATCCCCCATTCACCCTTCCGGGGCGCTGACGGGCACCGCCCGCGCCCCTAGCGTGAAGCGGTGTCGTCTGTGCCCGTCGCCCGCCGTGTGACGCTCGCCGTGCTGGTCGCCCTGCTGCTGGGCGTCGTCGTGGCGGCCGCCCTGGTCGCGAACGACGCCCTCGCGGCCCGGCAGGCGCTCACCGCCGCCGCCGACCGCGTCCCGGCCCTCGAGGCTGCGCTCACCGCCGACGGCGACAAGGCCGCGACCCCCGCCCTGACCGCCGAGCTCGCGGCGTTCCAGCGCGACGCGCACGCCGCAAAGGTCCGCTCGGACGGCCCGCTGTGGTGGCTGGCCGGCAGGCTCCCGGCGGTGGGCCCGGACCTCGATGCCGTCACCCGCATCTCCGCGACCCTCGACGGCCTCGCCAGCCAGGTGGCGCCCGCGCTGCTCGACGCCCGCGCGGCGGTCTCCCGCACGGGCCGGTCCGCGGACGGCGCCGTCGACGTGTCGGCCCTGAGCGCCCTGGCGGACCGGGTGTCCGCGGCGCACGCCGAGGTCACGGCGTCGCAGGCCAGCCTGGCGCGCGTGGACGGCTCCGCGCTGATCCCCGCGATCGCGACCCCGTGGGCCCAGCTGCGCAGCCAGCTCGACGACGTCGCCGTCGCCGTGACCAGCGTCGACCGCGCCACCACGCTCGTGCCCGCGATGATCGGCGCGGACGGCCCGCGCACCTACCTGGTCCTGGCCATGACCAACGCCGAGCTGCGGTCCGGCGGCGGTGTGCCCGGTGCGGTGCTGCTCGTCAAGGCCGACCGCGGCAAGGTCTCCGTGGTCAAGGAGGTCGCGGGCGTGGACCTGGGCCCGTTCCAGCCCGTCGCGAAGCTCGACCCGGAGTCCCAGGCCGTGTTCTCGCAGCGCCCGGCCACGTTCGTCCAGGACGTCACGGAGACGCCCGAGTTCCCGACGTCGGCGCAGCTCGCGGCCGCGATGTGGGCCAAGGCCGAGGGCGACAAGGTCGACGGCGTCATCGCCACCGACCCGGTCGCGCTGTCCTACCTGCTCAAGGTCACCGGGCCGGTCGACGTGCCCGTCCCGGACTCCGCGCAGGTCGTCACCCTCTCTGCCGACGACGCCGTCCCCGTGCTCGAGCACGACGTCTACGCCGGCATGAACCTGGCCGCCCACCAGGCGGACGCGTTCTTCGGCTCCGTGGTCAGCGCCGCCGCCGCGCGCCTCACGGACGCCCACGCCGACCCCGCCGCGCTGGTCGCCGCCCTGGCCCAGGGCGCCGCCGAGCACCGCGTGCTCGTGTGGTCGGCGCGCCCGGCAGAGGAGAAGCTGCTGGCCGCCACCGTAGTGGGCGGGGCGTTCCTGAGCTCACCCCGCGCGGCCGACGCCGTCGGCGTCTTCGTCGACGACTCCATCGCCGGGAAGATGAGCTGGTACCTCGACTCGAAGGTCGAGCTGGTGCAGTCGCAGTGCACGCCCGCGGGCCGCGTCGACACCATCGACGTCACCCTGAAGAACACCGCGCCGGCCGACGCCGGGGCGACGCTCCCCTGGTACGTGGCGGGCATCCCCGACGGCACCTTCACCCCGGGCGACCTGCGCCTGGTGCTGCGCGCCGTCGGGCCCCAGGGGTCGCCGACGCCGCGGCTCGGGCGCGACGGCCACGTGTTCGGCATGGACACCTACCCGCTGGCGGGCCGCTCGATCGCCTCGGGCACCATCACGCTCGCCCCGGGGCAGTCGACCACCGTCCAGGTGCAGGCCCTCGCCTCGCACTCCACGAGCCTCGGCGGCGGCCCCCAGCCCACCGGGACGCTCGACATCTGGTCGACCCCCACGGCCCGTTCCGGCGGCCTCCAGACCGTCCCGGCGGCCGTGTGCCCCACCGGCGGCGCCGACTGGTGACGACCAGCGGGTGACGTCCGGGTGACCTCCGGGTGAAACCGTGCCTCACCTGGGGTTTCACCCCCGCCAGGGGATTTCCTGCCACGACGCCTGCCCCTAGCGTGTCCGATGCACCGTGTCCAGGAAACGTCGATCGGGGACAGTCATGACCGGATCCACGCGCGGTCGTGCACCGCGCCGCCGCACGCTCGCCCGGGTGGCCTCAGCCGCCGTGGCGTCGGCGGCGCTGCTCGCGGCCGGCCTGGGCCTCGCCGGGCCCGCCGCCGCCGACCCGTCCCCCGACCCGTCCGCCAGCCAGCAGACGACGACGGACACGCCCGCGGTCACCCCGTCGCCCGACGCGAGCGAGCCCGGCTACCAGCCCAGCACCCCGCCGTCGATCGACGTCACGGTGCTCGAGCCGGTCTGCGACGGCAACGTGCCGTACCTGCAGTACGCCGTCGACCCGCACGGCACGCCCAACAACACCGTGACGATCACGTGGGAGAACCCGTCGGGTCCCTCCGTCGTCATGCCGAACCTGCCGCTCTCGGGCCGCGTGCTGTGGCCGGGCGCCACGGTCGACGCGCAGGGCAAGCCGACCGGCTGGCCGGGCTGGGTCAAGCAGGCCGACGGCACCTGGGTCGAGGGCGGCCCGTACCAGTGGGTGCGCCCTTCGGTGACGGTGAAGTTCAAGGTCAACCCCGAGGCCACCAAGACGGTCACCTACCCGCCGTCGAAGCCGAGCTGCAGCGCCAACCCGCCGGTGGGCCACAACCCGACCATCAAGGTCGACACGCTCACGCCGGTCTGCCTCGAGGGCGTCACCTACCTCCAGTACGGCGTGTCCGTCACGGGCACCCCGAACAAGACGGTCACGCTCACGTGGCACAACCCGACGGGCGGCCCGGACTTCGTGCAGAGCGGCGAGCCGCTCAAGGGACGCGTGCTGTGGCCCGGTGCATACCCGAAGCGGTTCGTGAACCTGCCGGCGTCACAAGGCTGGCACCTGGTCAACAACATGTGGGAGAACACGCGTGACTTCGGCTGGGCCGTGGGCACGGTCGACGTGACGTTCCAGGTCAACCCGCAGGTCACCGTTCCCGTGACCTACCCGCAGGACACCTCGGGCTGCGTGCGCACCAACGGCATCGACGGCGTGCTTCCCCGCACCGGTGCGGAGACGGCCCAGCTCGTCGCGGTGGCGGTGGTGCTGGTCGGCCTGGGCGCCGGGATCGTGCTGCTGACGCGCCGTCGCAAGGCGAAGGCCTGACCGGAGCTCCTCACAGAGACCGCTCGGCCCCGGTGGTGCGATCCACCGGGGCCGAGCGTTTTCGTGTGCGAGGGGTGGTCGTCAGACCTCGAGCAGGATCGTCACGGGCCCGTCGTTGACGAGCTCCACGGCCATGTCGGCGCCGAACGAGCCGGTCGCGACCTCGACGCCGCGCTTGCGCAGGCCCTTGACCACGTCCTTGACCAGCGGCTCGGCGACGTCGCCGGGGGCCGCGTGGGACCAACTGGGCCGGCGGCCCTTGCGGGCGTCGCCGTAGAGCGTGAACTGGCTGACCACCAGCACGGGCGCGCCGTCGTCGAGCAGCGAGCGCTCGTCGCGCAGGATGCGCAGCTCGGCGATCTTGCGGGCGATGGTGTCGGCGTGCGCGGACGTGTCGTCGTGCGTCACGCCGATCAGGGCCACGAGGCCCGGGCGGTCGATCGCGCCGACCACCTTGTCCTCGACCGTCACGCTCGCGCGCGTCACGCGCTGGATCACGGCCCTCATGCCGTCGTCCCCTCTGCGCCCGCAGGCGCCTCCTGGGCCAGGTCCACCCTGACCGCACCCACCCGCTGCCCGTGGCCGAGCACCGGGACGTCCCCGAGGGCGTCGATCGCCGCGGCCGCGCCGGGCGCCACGTCGAGAGCCCCCGCGGCGCGCAGCACCGCGGCGAGGATCGCCGGGCGCGGGCGCGCCGCACCGTCGAGCACCTTGAACGCGAAGCTCGCGCCGCCGGGCAGCGCGCCGGCGTAGACGCCCTCCGCGCCGTCTTTGCAGACCAGGCCGGACACCGCCGTCATCGCCGCGGTCACGTCACGCCCGACGCCACCCACCATCTCCGGGTGCGCGGACATCGCGCGGGCCACGCGGGCCTCAGGCGTGCCCTCGGGGGCGGTCACGAGGCGCGAGAACGCGCGCGCGAGACCGCGCAGCGACGTCGAGAGCAGCGGCGCACCGCACCCGTCCTTGGTGAGGTGCGGCGGCGCGACGTCGCCCGTCAGCTCCGCGACGGCGACGGCCACCGCGCGCTGCAGCGGGTGGTCCGGGTCGAGGTAGGTGGCCGTGTCCCAGCCGGAGGCCACGCAGGCGGCCAGCATGGCCGCGTGCTTGCCCGAGCAGTTCTGCGCGATCGCCTCCGGCCCGTGCCCGGCCTGCTGCCAGGCGAGCGCGGCCGCGGCGTCGTACGGCAGGTCGGGGGTGTTGCGCAGGGCGTCCACGCCCAGCCCGACGGCGTCGAGGATGGCCTGGACGCCGCCACGGTGCCGCGGCTCGCCGTTGTGGCTGGCGCACGCGAGCGCGAGCAGCGCGTCGGCGACGGGCGTGCCCGGCTCGCCCACCGAGAAACCACAGCGCAGCGACGCGACCGCCTGGACGGGCTTGAGCGAGGAGCGCGGGAAGATCACCGCGTCGGGGTCACCGACGCTCACCAGCACGGAGCCGGCGGCGTCGAGCACCACCAGGTGGCCCAGATGCACGGACTCGACCAGGTCGCCGCGCACCACCTCGGCCAGGACGCCCGCACGGGCGGCGAGATGGTCTACCACTGCGGCCCCTGGGGGCGCCGTGTCCCGCCGGTGCCGTACGGCTTGATGGCGGGTCGCACGCCGTACCAGTACACGGCCGCAGGCCCGATGGCCACGATGTTGAGCACGATCTGGATCATGCCGAGCGCGCCGAGCACCGCGAAGAGCAGGCCGGCGCCGAGCACCAGCAGCCAGATCGGCTTGGTCCACTTGCCCTCGGACGTGAACGCACGCTCCGGGCGGCGCGCGGCGTCGATGATCGCGATCACGGCGGCCACCAGCACGACCAGCGAGACGGCGGACGAGACCAGCCAGCGGATGAGGTTCAGCACGTGCGAGAGCCTACGGGACCACGATGAGCGAGCGGGCGCGCGCCGCCCCCGCCACGCGCTCGTCCCAGGCGGCCACGACCGTCTCCGGATGCGCCACGGTCAGCGCAGACGCCACGTGCACGGCGTCGTCGGCGCGCAGCGGCACGGGGCTGGTGGCCACCAGCTCGGCGGCATCCTGCGCCACCTTGTGCCCCACCTCGACGACGGCCAGCGACGGCCACAGCTCCTCCCACGCGGCCACGGCCTCGGCGTGGGCGCCGGCGTCGAGCAGCCCGGCACGCGCCCCGGCCGCGAGCGCCGCGCGCACCTCGACGTCGGCGATGCGGCTCGTGACGGCGACGTCGGCGCGGTTGAAGAGCGCGGACGCGAGCGCCGACCCGGGCTCGCTCACCACGAGCTTCACGAGCGCGGAGGCATCGAAGTAGACGACGGCCACGGGGTTCCCCTCAGCGGCGGATGCGGCGGACCAGGCCCGAGAACGGGCTGGTGGACGCGGTGGCCGCCGGCTCCGCGACCTCGTGGACGGGGCGCACCGCCTGGGCGGGGGTGAGCAGCCCGTCGCGGACCAGCCCCTGCACAAGGTCGGCGGCGCCGATGCCGCTCAGCCTGGCGACGGGCAGCCCGCGGTCGGTGATGATGACCTCCTCGCCGGTGCGGGCCTTCTCGATCCACGTCTTGAGCTCGGCGCGCAGCGCGCTGACGGCGACCTCCATGCCAGGGACGCTACCGCCCGCCGTGCCGATGAACCATCCCCGCGGCGTGACCGGTCCGTGTCACAGGTCGCGGAGGGCCGCGCGGGCTGCCTCGGGGGTCGCGCCGGCGGCCTCGAGCACGTCCACGACGGGCGAGCGCAGCACCATGATCAGGGCGGCCGTGCCCCAGTCCTCCGTCGCGGCGTGCGGGTCGGCGTCGCGGGCGACGTCGGCCAGGGCGGTGCGGGCGGCGCCGGCGTCCTGCCCCGTGGTGACGGCGGAGGCGAGCAGCCGGATCCCGGCCGCGTACCGGTCGAGCAGGTCGGCGAGCGTGGCGCGGTCCTCGGGCGTCGCGTGCCCCAGCGACGCCGGGGCGCGCCGCACCAGGACGCGCACGGAGCGCATGGCGCGCTCGACAAGCACAGCCTGGGCCTGCAGGCGTTCGAGCTCGTCGCGGTGCACCCGGTTGACGCTCACGCGGGCCTGGTCGAGCGCGTGGTGCGTGCGGTCCATCCACTCCGAGAGCGCGGGGTCGGCGGCCCGCGCTCGCACCAGCGCGACCTGCAGGCCGGGGTCGTCGGACCCGCGCACGGCCGCGGCGGCCAGCTCGACGACGGCGGCGAGCGCCGTCGTCGCGACGTTGCCGAGCGTGCGCAGGCCGCGACGCGGGTCGGCGGGGGTGAGCAGGGCGATCGCCAGGGCGACGACGCCGCCCACCAGGGCGTCGCCGGCGCGGCTGTAGGGGCCGCCGGACAGCGCGGGCAGGCCCACGATGACGATCGCCTGCGTGCCCGACTGCGCGGTGAGCACGGCCCCTCGGTCGATGAACCGCGCGGTGAGCGCGGCGACCACCAGCACGGTGGACAGCTGCCACCAGCCGGAGCCGATCAGCGAGACGACCAGGTCGCCCATGGAGACGCCGAAGACGACGCCGAACGCGACCTCGGCGATCTTGCGCAGGTCCCGGTCGAACGAGAACCCGAGGCAGGCCCAGGCGGCGATGCCGGCGAAGAACGGCGCGTGGTGGCCCAGCACCGCCCGGCTGACCAGGTACGCGATCGCGACGGCGACGGCGGCCTGCAGCACGGGGAAGAACGCGGCGTGGACGCGCGACCAGCCCTGCCGCACGCGCACGCGCAGCACCATGGCGCGCACCATGCGGCCGGCCACCCTGCCCATGACCCCCTCGTCACCGAGGTCTGCGGGGCCGGCCGTGCGCATGCGGGCTCGTCTCAGAGGGCGCCGAGACCGTGCCGGTCGGGCGCGGTCAGGCCCCGCGTGAGGGGTCCGTGCGCCTCGGGCCGGTCGGCGGAGACACCCTCGCCGGGCACCACGACCTCCTGGGCGGCAGCGACCTCGAGCCCGTCGGCCGCGACCAGCAGCTCGGCGTCCTCGGGCACGGACCGCTTCACGACGGCGAGCCCCACGGGCCCGAGCTCGTGGTGGCGGGCGATCGACGTGAGCGTGCCGACCGCGCGGCCGTCGAGCAGCACCTCGGCGCCGGGCTCGGGCAGCAGGTGCCCCGACCCGTCGAGGTGCAGGAACACGAGACGGCGCGGCGGGCGGCCCAGGTTGTGCACGCGCGCCACGGTCTCCTGGCCGCGGTAGCAGCCCTTGTGCAGGTGGACGGCGGTGCGCAGCCAGTCGAGCTCGTGCGGGATGGAGCGGTGGTCGACCTCGCGCGCGAGCCGCGGGCGGTAGGCCTCGACGCGCAGCGCCTCGGTGGCCCACGTGCCGGCCAGGCTCCAGCCGGCGGCCTCGCGCTCGGCGACCTGCGCCGCGAGCTCGGCGCGGGGCACCAGCACCAGGCGCCACGGCCGCTGCATGCCGGGGTGGTCGGGCTCGGCGGGCCCGTACCGGGTGCCGCCGCGGGAGACGCGCGGCCACGTGTCCCACCAGGTCACGGGCTCGCCCTCGGCGCCCTCGGCCGCCACGGGCTCGCCGATCACGGCCCAGTCGGCGGTCGCGTCCGTGATCTCGACGCGCAGCATGAACTTCATGCGGTCCAGCCAGGCCGCCAGGGGCGCGGCCGCGTCGGCCTCGGTGATCAGCCAGGTGGCCTCGCCGTCGTCGACCACGCCGGCCGCGTGCTCGACGTGACCCTGCGGGCTGAGCACCAGCAGCTCGGTGGACGTGCGCGGCGGGAGGTTCGCGACGTCCTGCGAGGTGATGTCGTGGAGCCAGCGCAGGCGGTCGGGCCCGGCGACGCGGACGACGCCCAGGTGCGACTGGTCCACCACGGCCCCGCCGCGGGCGAGGGCGCGCTGCTCGGCGACCGGGTCGCCGTAGTGCCACGCGACGCCGGTGTCCGGGCCGGCGGCCGCGACGGCGCCGTGCCGCGAGAGCAGGGGGCTGCCCATCAGGACTCGAGCCGCGTGAGCTGGCCCGACGAGTACGACTGGAGCGGCTGACCGAACCCGATCAGGTCCTCGCTCCAGAACAGGCGCCCGTCCACCAGGCCCAGCATGCGGCGCGAGCCGCTCACGTCGGGGCTGGTGGTGGTGCGGATGGTGCGCTGCGAGGCGAGCTCGACGCGCCCGCCGCCGATCCAGCCGAGGTACGCCGTCAGGCGCCCGGAGGCGTCGGCGAGCAGCACCTCGATCGTGTGCTTGTCGTCGCCCAGCCCGTCGAGCGCCTCCGTGGACGGCCGCCAGTAGCCCGTCTCGGTGGTCCACACCGGGGCAGCGGCGACCTCGTCGTCGGACGGGGCCGCGAAGTCGGCGTCGGGCGCGCCCAGGTCGATCCGCTCGGGGACGTCGCCCTCGAGCACGCGCAGCGTGGCCTCGTACCGCAGGTACGGGCCGCCGTCGTGGTCGAAGACGACGTCGGCGGCGACGCGCCTGCGGTCGATCCCCGGGTACTCGACCACGCCCGCCCCGCGCCACGCGCCCACGAGCCAGGCGAGCGGGTAGACCTCGGGCGCGAGGCCCTCGGGGAAGGCGAAGGCCATCAGCGCTGGCCCGCGAACAGCTTGTAGACGACGTAGCCGGCGAACCACACGATGGCGACCGCGGTGACAACCAGCAGGGTGATGAAGAAGGCCTCGAGACCGGCGTGCATGGCCCTACCCTAACCGCGCTCGACGGGGCTCAGGCCCCGGCGCGCAGCCGGCGGCCCAGCAGGTACAGCTCACAGCCCAGGCACAGCCCGACGACGGCGTTGAGCGCGGCCGCGACGAACGCGAGGCCCGCGGCGATCGGCACGCCCAGGTGGACGCCCGCCAGGCCCAGGATCACGCCGACGCCGGTGACGACGAGCCCGACGAGCTGGGCGAAGCGCGGCGGGCGCGGGTCCTCGAGCTCGTCCGGGGCGCCGAGGCGCGGGCGCACGAACGTGCGGAACACCCAGCTCTGCCACGTGCGCTGCACGCCGAGCACCGCGCCGACGGCGAAGCTCACGGCGAGCACGACCAGCAGCACCAGGGCGGCGGTGCGCGTCGACTCGCCGACGCCCAGCACCACGACGACGGCGAGCAGCACGGCGGTGATGGCGGCGACGACGCGCGGGCCGCGCGGGTCGATGCCGGCGGGACGCTGCGTGGAGACAGGGGTGGGGCTTGTCATCGGGGCTCCTGTGAGGGTGGGGGCGGGCTCAGCCGGCGAGCGCGAGCGCCTGGCGGGCCTGCGCGGGCGTCATGGCCCCGCTGGCGCGGGCGATCTCGACGCCGTCGGGGTCGAGCACCAGCACGGTCGGCGTGGTCAGCACGTGCAGCCGCGAGACGAGGTCGAGGTGGTGGTCGACGTCGAGCTCGTGGTGGGCGACGCCGTCCTCGGCCGCGGCGAGCGAGCCGAGCACCCGGGCCGTGGCACGGCACGGGGCGCACACCTCGGCGGAGAGCTGGAGGAACGTGGCGCGCTCGCCGAGCGTGACGCCCAGTCCGGCCCACTGCGCCTGGGCGGTCTGGGCCGCCTCGGCCGGGGCCGCCGCGGGGCGGGCGACGCGGACGCGACCCTGCCGTGCCCGCCACCAGACGCCGACGGCCGCGGTGACCGCGAGCAGGACGACGAGCGCGACGACCTGAGGCACAGGGGTTCCTTCCGACGGTGCACATCGAGGGGGTGACAGGAGTTGAAGCCTGAATCTATAGAGTGAACCCCGCTCAGCGATCAATGATTCCGCCTCAATCGGCCCCCTCGCCACCGGGTGTCCACAATTTGGTACGAATCGATCTCACATCGTGAGGATCGCGGGGCCCGCCACGCCGAAGAACCGGAGGACCGATGACCGACCTGCCGCTGCGGACCTGGAACGACCTCGTCATCCCCTCGCCGGGCGCCTACCACCTCGACACCGAGCACATGCGGCTCGGGTTCAACGCGACGCACATGATGGTCAGCGCGGTGAAGGGCGAGTTCAGGGCCGGTGCCGCCAACGTCTGGGTGGCCGAGAACCCGCTGGAGTCGTGGGCGACCGCTCGCCTCGAGTCCGCGTCGATCGACACCGACAACGGCGACCGCGACGGCCACCTGCGCAGCCCGGACTTCCTCGATGCCGAGACGTGGCCCACGATCGACTTCCGCTCCACGGGCCTGACGTGGGAGACGCCACAGGCCGACCCGATCTTCTCCTGGGCCCGCCTCAAGGGGCACGCCCCCGGCCGGGCCGCCGTCGCCGAGGTGAAGACCGCCCCGCGCTTCCAGCTCCACGGGGACCTCACGATCCGCGGCGTCACCCACCCCGTCACGCTCGACGTCGAGTACGGCGGGGCCCGCCGCGACGTGTTCGGCCGCGACATCTTCGGCTTCGCCGCCAGCGCCCAGATCAACCGCGAGGACTACGGCCTGCTCTGGAACGTGGCCCTCGAGGCGGGCGGCGTGCTCGTGGCCAAGACGGTCCGGCTCGAGCTGGCCGGCGAGATGATGCGCTCGGACGGCATCACGAGCCGCGGCTGATCAGCCCAGCAGCACGCGCCCGACGGCGAACACGAGCATCCCGCCCACGGCCACGGGGGCGGTCGCGGCGGCGACCCCGCCTCGCCTGCCCCGCACCGACGGCACCCGCTCCAGCAGCACGCGGATCGACGCGACGCCGAGCCCGGCGGCCACGCCGGCCACCAGGCCGGTGAGCGGGTCCACCTCGGGCACGACCGCGCCCGCTCCGGCGCCCGCCACCGCGGCGGTCGCCACGGCGATCAGCGCGCCCACCCAGCCGCGCGCCACGGGCAGGGCCGAGACCGCGGCGGCGACGGCCAGCGCGATCGCGGCCGTGACCACCAGCGCAGCCCCACCCACGGAGCGGCCGGTCGCCACCCAGCCGGCGGCGGCGGCCGTGACGAACGCCCCGGCGATCGTGCCGCTCACGGACTCGACCAGGTGCGGGCGCCCGTCGCGGCGCAGCATCTCGGCCAGGAACGCGAGCACCAGCGCCATCGCGATGACGAGCGGCAGGTGCCGCAGCACCGGCTCGCCCTGCGTGCGCCACGCGACGAGGACGGCGCCGAGCCCGGCCACCAGCACGACGATCGTCGCGCCGCCCGGGGCGGGCGCCCCGACGAGGCGCGGCCAGCCGAGCACCAGCAGCACCACCAGCCCGGCGACGACGGCGACCAGCGGCAGCGTCCCGAAGTAGGCGGCGCCGGCGACGGCGGCGGCGAGGACGGCGGTCGTCACGGCTCGGGTGCTGAGGCTCACGGGACGAGTATCGCGGACGCCCCGTGCCGCCCGCGTCCCCGCGGCCACGACGGGCTGCCCTCACGACACACGCCGGACACATCCCGCTGGCATGCTCACCGTCACACGAGCGCTGCTCCTCCCGTCCGCGGGGCCGGGGCGGTACTTTGGGCCCACGAGCAGGGAGGAGGTGCGCGGATGTCCGAGCTGTTGATCCTCACGCCGGTCACGGGCGGTTCCGTCGACGTGCTGCCTGCCCTGGGCCTGCTCTCGCACCGCGTGCGCGTGCTCCCCATGGAGCCGTCGGCCCTCGTCGACGCGCCGGACTCCGACGTCGTGCTGCTCGACGCCCGCCGCGACCTGGTCGCCGCCCGGACGACGGCGCGGCTGCTGCAGGCCACGGGCCTGCGCGTGCCCCTGATCCTGGTGCTCACCGAGGGCGGCCTCACCGTCGTGACGCACGAGTGGGGCGCCGACGACCTGCTGCTCGAGAACGCCTCCCCCGCGGAGGTCGAGGCGCGGCTGCGGCTGGCGGTCGAGCGCACGTCGCACGGCAGCGTCGACGACGCGCCGGAGGAGATCTCGGCCGGCGACCTCGCGATCGACGCCGGCGGCTACACGGCACGCCTGCGCGGGCGCCCCATCGACCTCACCTACAAGGAGTTCGAGCTCCTCAAGTACCTGGTGCAGCACCCGGGCCGGGTGTTCACCCGCGCGCAGCTCCTCCAGGAGGTCTGGGGGTACGACTACTACGGTGGCACCCGGACGGTCGACGTCCACGTGCGGCGCCTGCGCGCCAAGCTCGGCCCCGAGCACGAGCAGCTCATCGGCACCGTGCGGAACGTCGGCTACCGCTTCGACCCGCCCAAGGACCGGCCACCGCGCGACGACTCGGCCGACACCGCCAAGGTGGGTGATAGACCCGAGGACGATGCCCGCCCGATCGTGAGGACCCGCTGAATGTCCGAGCACCACGACGTCGCCGACTACTCGGCGGCGCTCGTCGAAGGGCCCTGGCGGCACGAGTTCGTGCCCGCGAACGGGGCCCGTTTCCATGTCGCCCTGGCCGGCCCCGAGCGCGGGGCCCCGCTGGTGGTCCTGCTGCACGGGTTCGGGCAGTTCTGGTGGACGTGGCGCCACCAGATCGAGGCCCTCGCCGACGCCGGGTACCGGGTCGCGGCGATGGACCTGCGCGGCGTCGCGGCGTCCGACAAGCCGCCGTCGGGCTACGACACCCCCACCCGCACGCGCGACGTCGCCGGGGTGGTCCGCTCCCTGGGACACGACCGCGCCGTCGTCGTGGGGCACGGGTTCGGCGGGTCGGTCGCCTGGGCGATGGGGGCGCTCCAGCCCGCGGTCACGGCCGGCGTCGTCGCGCTGTCGGCACCGCACCCCGCGCGCGTGCACCGGTCGCTGGTGCAGCAGCTGACGCCGCGCGCGCTCCAGATGCTGTCGTTCGCGCAGCTGCCCACGCTGCCCGAGCGTCGCCTGCGCGACACCGACCTGCTCCAGAAGCTGTTCGACCTCGGGTCCGCCGAGCCGCTCGACGCCGACGCCGTCGCCCTGTATCGCACGGTGATGCGGATCCCGTTCGCCGCCCACACGTCGACGGAGGCGCTGCGCTGGCTGGTCCGCTCGACGGGCCGCACCGACGGGCGCCGGTTCACCGCCGCCGTCCGCCGGGGCCTCACGGTGCCGACGCTCCAGGTGCACGGCGCGCGGGACGGCCTGATCCGCCGCGAGGGCGCGGACCTCGACGGCGGCGCGTTCTCGCGCGACTACCGCTTCGAGGTGCTGGCGGCTGCGGGCCACTACCTCCCGGAGGAGGCGTCGGAGCAGGTCACGGACCTCCTGCTGGACTTCCTCCCCCCACACCACCCCGCGAGATAGAGCCCACGTCCGCGAGATAGCGCCCGGGCTCTGTCTCGCGGGCTTTCGCGCTATCTCGGCGGGCCGGTCTTCACCAGCTTGGCCGCCGCCACCGGGTCCGTCTCGCCGATGCCGTACGACGGGCACCACTGCGCCACCGGGCACGCCCCGCACGCCGGCCGCTTGGCGTGGCAGCGGCGCCGCCCGTGCCAGACGACGTGGTGGCTGAGCATGGTCCAGTCCTTCTTGGGGATCAGCACGCCCACCTCGGCCTCGATCCGCACAGGGTCGTCCGACGCCGTCCACCCGAACCGGCGGGCGAGCCGGCCGAAGTGCGTGTCGACAGTGATGCCCGGGATGCCGAACGCGTTGCCGAGCACCACGTTGGCCGTCTTGCGCCCGACGCCGGGCAGCGTGACCAGGTCGGCCATGCGCGGCGGCACCTCGCCGTCGAACCGCTCGACGAGCGCCTGGCCCAGCCCGATGACGGCGCGCGTCTTGGCGCGGAAGAACCCGAGCGGGCCCAACAGCTGCTCGAGCTCCGCAGGGTCCGCCGAGGCGTAGGCTGCGGCGTCGGGGAACCGGGCGAACAGCACGGGCGTGGTCGCGTTGACCCGCACGTCGGTGGTCTGGGCGCTCAGCACGGTGGCGATCAGCAGCTCGAGCGGCGTCGTGAAGTCGAGCTCGGCCTTGGCGTCCGGGTACGTGACGGCGAGCTCGCGGTCGATGCGGCGCGCGCGGCGCACGAGCGCCAGCCGGGACTCCCCTGTCGGGGTGGCGGTGTCGGTGGCAGACAGCACGCGGGCAGCGTACCGACGCCACGCCGTCGTGCACCTGCTGTAGCGGCAGGACGGCCCGCGCCGTCGACGCCACGCTGACCGGCGAAACCGCCGGTGTGAGGCAGACTTGAGAACTGGAACACATTCTGGCCCTGGACCGACGCGATGCCATCGCGGTCACGTCGGCCCCAAGAACGTGAGGAATCTCCGTGGACGACACCATCGTGCTCTCCGCCCCGCTCTTCGCCGACCTGGCCGACGAGGAGTCACGCGCACTCCTGGAGACCATGGTCCCCGTCGACCTGTCGCGGGGCGACGTGCTCTTCCGCGAAGGTGAGCCGGGCGACCGGCTGTACGTGATCGCGCAGGGGAAGATCAAGCTCGGCCGCCGCTCGAGCGACGGGCGCGAGAACCTGCTGTCGGTGCTCGGCCCCGGCGAGATGTTCGGCGAGCTGTCCCTGTTCGACCCGGGCCCCCGCACGGCGACGGCGTCGTCGGTGGCGGACTCGATCGTCTACGAGCTGCGCCACGCGGCGCTCGTGACCTGGGTGAACGAGCACCCCTCGGTGGCCACGTACCTGCTCGGCGCGCTGGCCCGCCGCCTGCGCCGCACCAACGAGACGCTCGCCGACCTGGTGTTCTCCGACGTCCCCGGCCGCGTCGCCAAGGCGCTGCTCGACCTGTCGACGCGCTTCGGCGAGCCGTCCGACGAGGGCGTGCGCGTTGCCCACGACCTCACGCAGGAGGAGCTTGCCCAGCTGGTGGGTGCGAGCCGCGAGACGGTCAACAAGGCGCTGGCCGACTTCGCCGCCCGCGGCTGGGTACGCCGCGAGGGCCGCGCGGTGGTGCTGCTGGACCTGGACCGCCTTGAGCGGCGCGCGCGCTGAGCTGCTGGCTCACCCGATCAGGTCGGTGACTCGGGATCAGATCGGTGGTGCGAACCCACCGACCAGATCCCGAGTCACCGACCTGATCTGCGCAGAGGGGCGTCAGCCCCGCACTTCCACCACGATCTCGACCTCGACCGGCGAGTCCAGCGGCAGCACCGCGACCCCCACCGCGCTGCGGGCGTGCACGCCGGCGTCGCCGAAGATCTCCCCCAGCACGCTCGACGCCCCGTTGATCACACCCGGCTGCCCGGTGAACGACGGGTCGGAGGCCACGAAGCCCACGACCTTCACGACGCGCACGACGTCGTCGAGCGACCCCACCACGGAGCGGACGGCCGCGAGCGCGTTGAGCGCGCACTGGCGCGCATACCCGGCGGCGTCCTCGGGCGACACCTCCGCCCCGACCTTGCCGGTCGCCGGCAGGGCGCCGTCCACGAAGGGCAGCTGCCCCGACGTGTGGACGTACCCGCCGCTGCGCACCGCCGGGACGTACGCGGCGACCGGCGCCGCGACGGACGGCAACGTGATGCCGAGCTCGGCGAGGCGCGCCTCGACGCTGGTCACTTCTCGCCCCGCGGCCGCTTGAGGTAGGCCACCAGGCCGTTGCCGTCCGGGCCGGAAACCACCTGCACGAGCTCCCAACCGTCGGCGCCCCACTGGTCCAGGATCGCCTTGGTGTTGTGGATGAGCAGGGGGATGGTCGCGTACTCCCACGTCGTCATGGGCCAAAGATAGCCCGGCCCTTTCCACAGGACCTGCACAGGGGATCCCAGCGCCCGCCCACCGCCGGGTCACCCTCACCCCGTACTCTGGGCGCCATGGCAGGACGACGAATCGCGCCACCCCACGAGCCCCGGCGTATCACCCGGACCATCCCCGCGACGCAGCTCGTCGCGCTCATGGTGGCATTCGTGCTCGTGGCGGCGGCAGGCGGGATCCTGGCCTCCGGCATCGCCATCCCGTTCGCCGCGAGCGCCAGCGCGACGACGGACGAGGCGCTCAGGCTCTTCAACGAGGTGCCGGACGACATCAAGCCGGGGACGCTGTCCCAGGCGTCGACGGTGTACGCCGCGAACGGCCAGCCGCTCGCCACGTTCTACTCGCAGAACCGCATCGTCGTGCCGCTGAGCCAGGTCTCGCCGGCGATGCAGCACGCCGTGATCGCCGTCGAGGACGAGCGCTTCTACGAGCACGGCGGCGTCGACCCGAGGGGCATCCTGCGCGCCGTCGTCAACAACCTGGAGGGCCACGACCAGCAGGGCGCCTCCACCCTGACGCAGCAGTATGTGAAGAACGTGCTGCTGGACCAGGCGCAGCAGGCAGGCGACCCGTTCGGCATGATCGAGGCCCGCGAGGACTCGCTGGCCCGCAAGGCGCGCGAGATGAAGCTCGCGATCGCGCTCGAGAAGCAGATGCCGAAGAACAAGATCCTCGAGGGCTACCTGAACGTCGCGCAGTTCGGCGCCAACAACATCTACGGCGTCGAGACGGCGGCCCGGTACTTCTTCAACAAGTCCGCGAAGGACCTGACGCCGGTCGAGGCCGCGACGATCGCCGGCATCACGAACTCGCCGAACAAGTTCGACCCGACGGTCAAGGACGCCAAGGGCAACCCGAACTACGACGAGGCGACCAAGCGCCGCAACATCGTGCTGAACAAGATGTGGGCTCAGGGCTACATCACGACGGACGAGTACAACAAGGCCAAGGCCACCAAGATCCAGGACACCCTGCACATCACGCCGGTGCCCACGGGGTGCGCGGCGGCAGGCGGCGCGGCCTTCTTCTGCGACTACGTGATCAAGGAGATCATCTCGTCGCCGGAGTTCGGCAAGACGCAGAACGACCGCGCAGCCCTGCTGTACCGCGGTGGCCTCAAGATCACGACGACGCTCGACGTCGGCAAGCAGGCGGCCGCGGAGGCAAGGGTCACGTCGGAGGTGCCTGTCGGCAACACGGCCGGCCTGGCCGCCGCTCTCGCGTCGGTCGAACCACGGACGGGCAAGATCCTCGCGATGGCCCAGAACGTCCCGTACGACGCGAGCGCGAACCCGGCGCCCGGGACCACGTCGATCAACTACGCAGCAGACTTCGCGCATGGTGGGTCGCGCGGGTTCCAGCCCGGGTCGGGGTTCAAGCCCTTCGCGCTCGCGGACTACCTCGAAGAGGGCCACACCCTGAACAACATGGTGTCGGGCACCAAGGTCAAGTGGCACAGCAACAACTTCCACTCGTCCTGCGGGCGCATCATCATCGACTCGAAGGGGTGGGGGCCTGCCAACTCCGAGGGCAACCTCAGCGGGCCCATCACCGTGGACAAGGCGCTCTACGACTCGGTCAACACGGCCTTCGCCGACATGGCCACGCAGATGGACCTGTGCCGGGTCGCCCAGACCGCGTACGACGCCGGGTTCCGGCCCACGATCAGCGTCTCGGGCAAGCCGCTGACGTCGCCGCAGATGTCCGACATCTTCGTCACCCCGACGATGGTGATCGGTACCCAGAACACCTCTCCTCTCGACATGGCTGCTGCCTACGCGACGTTCGCCAGCAACGGCACCTACTGCACGCCGGTCGCGATCACCAAGGTGGTGGGGGCCAACGGCAAGGAGATGCCGGTGCCCCAGACGCAGTGCAACCCCAACGCCATGCCGGCCAACGTCGCCGCGACCGTCGTCAGCTCGATGCAGAAGGTGCTCACGCAGGGCACCGCGGCCGGTGACTCCCTGGCTAACGGCCGCCCCGCGGCCGGCAAGACCGGCACCAACCAGCTCGCAGCCCAGACGTGGTTCAACGGCTTCACCCCGGACCTCTCGACGTCGGTGTGGGTCGGTGACCCGAGGGGCGAGGCCGACCACCGCGACATCTGGTTCCAGGGCCAGCACCTCACGCCGCTGTTCGGTTCGTCGATCGCCGCGCCGCTGTGGCGCGACTACATGAACGACGCGACCGCGAACATGCCGATGACGGGCTTCCCCGCGCCGGATCCCGCCCTCGTGGGCGCCCCTGCCGCACCGCCGCCTGCTGCGCCTGCCCAGGGTGGGCAGAACGGCCAGCAGGCCCCCCCGCAGAACGGTGGCCCGTTCACCTTCGGGCCGGGCGCCGGCAACACCCCCGGCGGTGGCGGGCCTGGCGGCGGCCCCGGCGGCGGGAACGGGCACTGAGCGCCCGGCACGCGCTCGCCGCGCTGGGCGGTGTCGCCGCCGTCGGTGCAGCGGGGATCGCGTACGCGTACGTCGAGACCAAGCTCTTCACCGTCCGGCACGTGACCGTGCCCGTGCTGCCCGCGGGGCAGGCGGACGTCCGCGTGCTGCACTTCAGCGACCTGCACGTGACGCCCAACCAGCGGCGCAAGCTCGCGTGGGTCCGGTCGCTCGCCGAGCTGCGCCCGGACCTCGTCGTCGACACGGGTGACAACCTCGCCCACGTCGGCGCCGTCGGCCCGCTGCTCGACGCGCTCGAACCGCTGCTCGCGACGACGCCGGGCGTGTTCGTGATGGGCTCGAACGACTATTGGGCGCCGCACCCCAAGAACCCGGCGCGGTACTTCCTCCCGGACTCGCGCGTGTTCCACACCGAGCCCAAGGAGCTGCCCTGGGGGCGCCTCCAGGCCGCGTTCGTCAATGCCGGATGGAAGGACCTCGACAACCGGCGCGACGACGTCGTCCTCGCGGACGGCCGCACGCTCACGTTCGTCGGCACGGACGACCCGCACCTCGACCTCGACGTGATGCCCGCACGGCCCGACGACGCCCCCGCCACCGGCCGGACGCGCGACGACGCCGTGCTGCACCTGGGCGTCACGCACGCCCCGTACCGCCGCATCCTCGAGGGCTTCCAGTCCGACGGCGCCGACCTGATCCTGGCCGGCCACACGCACGGCGGGCAGCTCTGCGTGCCCGGTTTCGGCGCGCTCGTGACCAACTGCGACCTGGACCGCCGGCGGGCGTCCGGGCTGCACGGCTGGCCCGGCGCTCGGCCCGACGCCCCCGGCGGCGCGGGATCCACGTGGCTGCACGTCTCCGCCGGCGCGGGCACGTCGCCCTACACCCCCGTGCGCTTCGCGTGCCGGCCCGAGGCGACGCTCCTCACACTCACGACTCGGGCTGCGTAACCCGTTTTCGTCCTGGGCCGATGCTCGGCTATGCTGGGCACGCTTCGCCGCGCAGGCACGCCTGCGGGTCCGAAGCAGTCCCTCGGGGTGTGGCGCAGCTTGGTAGCGCGCTTCGTTCGGGACGAAGAGGTCGCAGGTTCAAATCCTGTCACCCCGACCAGCCGAAAGGCCCTCTGAGCAGCGGAAACGCTGAACACAGGGGGCCTTTCGTCATGCTCGGGAGCGCGCCAAGATCACCGTGGGGTGACTAACTGAGTGTCAGCAACCTCTTCGCGCAGACCGCGAAGGACGTCGTGACTGAACCTGGCTCGGAATGACTGAGCGGCGTGAGGCCAACTCAGACTCTCCGGAGACTACGAGCTGGCATAGGCCTCTTCGTAGGGCCCACCCCACCAGCTCGGGACACGTCTCGCAGTGGTGAGCTGCCGGACGCTGGCATGGCGCGGACGTCATGCCAGGAGGACTTTCTGAGAGTCCATAGGCAGCGAGCCGACCAGACCCACATGACGGCCCCCCGATCCCCCACGTGTCGACGACGGCCGAAATCTAGGCCAGGACGACGCGGGCCGCTTCATCGTCCGAGTCACGGGTCAGGGCCGCAGACCCGATTGTCGGTGCCAGCCTCCACACTGAGAGCGTGCATCACAAGGCCGACCGCGTTCAGTTCATCGGTGCTGTAACTGAGAATCTCGTCGCTTCCGCAGGCTTCTATGCGGACCTGGTCCAGCGCGCGTCCCGCGAGGGCGACATCGTCGCGCAACTGGAGCGCCAGATTGGCGTTGCTCGAGCCAAGTTGGAGTCGGCCATTCGGGGACACGACTCGTTCGACGCGCTCGCCTTCCTGAGGATGGCCGCCGGGCCATGGGACTTCGATGGACTCAAGGAGAGCCAGACCCTCCTCGAGGCTGCGCAGGTAGCCCAGGATCTTGCAGCACTCGCGTTCCTGGGCCTCGGCCTCCCACGCACCGAACTCACCGGTGAGAACTCAGGGCAGATCGAAGTCGGCACCGCGATGGCCTCTGCGGCGGACATCGTGCGCGCAGCAAGCACGCTCGCGATGGTCCGGGGTCACGGTCTGAAGGCGCCACTTGGGCCCCTCGCCGGGGAGTTCTTGGCCTACGAACTGACTGTCAGGGGACGTCAGTACACCTCGATCGCGACCGAGCTGAACGGCCTGCTGGACGACCCGTCGATGGGTTCGCTCGTCGAGCGCGCTCTTGGCTTCACCGTGCCCGAGGTTCGTGCGGTTCGAGGAGCAGGAGTCAATCTCCTCAACGAGCGATTCTTCGGGGCGCGGGATCGGGTTGGCGACGCTGTTCAGAGGGGTCGCAACCTCGGAGCCGCCGAGCGCCACGCCTTCATGGCAGACATGAACCTCATGCTCAACGAGTGCCGGCTGTTCGGCTCCGTCACGGCTCAGGACATCGCGGCCCGCACGGGCCTGAGCCACGAGCGAGTCGCGACAATCCTCGACTTCTTCAGTTGCGGGCGCCCCGCCCCTGATGCCGCCAATCCCATCGACGAGTTCGTACAGGGTCGACGCCCGGCTCCGTGGGGTGCCATCGCAGATGATGACGGCTACCTCGTACTGAACGGGTTCTTAGCTGAGGATGAGTTGCGCCGCGACATCGAGCGTGGACTGATTGCTGCTAGTCGGGGCGGTGGAGCCGCGGCGAAGTCGTGGTCTAGGTACGACAAGCGGCGGGCTGCATTCTCGGAGGCCAAGGCGGCGGAGGCCATCGCATCGCTCCTGGGAGGCGCGACCCCCCGTTGGCAAGGACAGAAGTACATCGGCCCTGTTGACCTCGCGGACGTGTCGCGGTTTGGACGAGGCGCGGAGCACTCCGATGTGGCGCGCGGGGAGTTTGAGTCCGACGTTCTGTTTGTCGTCGACGAGGTCGCAATCTGCGTCGAGGTCAAGGCGGGTTCGGTGACCGACAAGTCCCGCGGCGGAAACGCGAGACGGCTCGCCACGGATCTGGAGAAGACTCTGACCGACGGCAACCAGCAAGCCCAGAGGTTGGTCGAGCTGATCCGCAAGAACGGCGGAGTCGTGGCGCTGGGCGGCCAGTGGATCGACTTGGGCGACATCCGCGAGATCCATTCCGTGATTGTGATGCTCGATGATATGGGGCCACTGTCTCTGTCGATGAATGAACTTGCGAAGCAGGGCGTTATCGCAAGTGACGAAGTGCCGTGGATCGTGAGCCTGCACGACCTTCTCGTGGCCAGCCGCGTGTTCGACCACCCGGCCCAGTTTCTCGACTTCGTGCGACGCCGCCGCGGTCGCAAACTCGCAACGATGGTGACTGGCGCCGACGAGCTCGACATGCTGATGTGGTTTCTCAACGGTGGCATGTATTTCGATCCCGCCCCAGAAGACGTAGCTCAGCAGATTCCGCTCAACAAGCCGATCAACCGGGCAGACCAGCATCGGTTCGACAACCAGCCCCGGGTCCAATTGGGCACGCTCACCGACCCACTCGACGCATGGATGTACGCAGAAGAAGGCCTGTCGCAGGCTCCAGCCACGAAGCCAACGCGGCGAGAGGAGCCATGGGTCGAGGAGTTCCTGCGTGCCAGTGAGGAGTCGAAGGCCCCGGGGTGGCTGAGGTTTGGTGCGGATCTGGTCGGCCTGAGCGGCTCGTCCCAGCGGCGCATCGGGCGCGACTTGAAGTCCCAATGTCGCGCTGCCCGCGGAGGGGCGCGCGAGCGAAGCTTGACGACCCACGGGACTACATCGGTGGGATCCTGGCTTCTCACGGCAGTGGCGATTCCGAACGGTGCCGAGATCGATCACCTGCCGAAGTACATAGACGCGAAGCAGTATCAAACCCGGGCGAGCCGTTCGATGCTTCTCCTCTATAGCACTAGCGGCAAGTTGTTCGGCTCTCGCTTCTGCGGCGCCCCTGAACCGCGTAGCGCCGAGCGCGATGCCGAAATCGCTGTCAGTTCTCTCCGCAGTCTGGCATCGACCTTCAGCACTCCGCCCCCAAGCGCGCAGAGGAGGACCAAGAAGCTCCGTGGAAAGCGCTCGAAGCGCCAACGCTGAGACGGGATACGCTGGAGAAGCGGTGGGCGAGCACGCGCGTCGGCGTGTTCACCGCACCGACGACCGAGTCGTGCCAGCCGAGCGGTGAGCGACCGGGTCAGGCGCCGGGCTCGGCGGGAAACTCGTCGATGTTGCACACCTTGTCGGTGAGCCAGGCGCGGACCTCGTCAACGCTTGACCGATGATTTCGTGTAGGCGAAACTGTCTGTCATGCCGTTGGTTGCCGTGCGCGATGCTGCTGAGCGCCTGGGGGTCTCAGCCCGTCAGGTGCAGTATCTCGTCGCCCAGGGTGAGCTCACAGCGCTGGCTCGCGGGGCTATCGACTCTGAGTCGATCGATCGGTTGGTAGCAGTGCGCGGTCAGCGGCACTCCCGCGCATGGTCGCCCGAGACGGCATGGGGTGGCGTCGCGATCCTCTCTGGTCTCGACGCGCCCTGGATGGGCGGAACGCAACGGTCTCGTCTGAAGGCGCGGCTGCGGTCCATGGGCGCTGCGGACCTGGTCGAGCGAACGCGGGATCGGGCCGAGGTGGTGCAGTACGCCGGGCATTCCTCCGTCGCTGAACGCTTGAAGCAGCGGATCATCGACACGGGTGCGTCGCGGTCCCGGCTCGGGCTGGCGGATATCACCGCAGTGGACGGGTACGTCGACGCGAACGAGCTCGAGGACCTGGCGCGCAGCTTTGGGCTCGCACGCGACACCAGCGGTCGCGTCACGCTGCGCGCCACGGCCTTTCCGATCGACACGATCACACGCATCGCCGACGCCGGGACCGTTCTCGCCGCACTTGACCTCGCCGGCTCGCTCGAGGTCCGCGAGCGGACCGCTGGCTTGGACACCCTGACCTACGCCTTGGAGAAGCTGCGTGACTGAGGCAGTCGTCGAGCGAAACACGTTGGCTCATCGAGCACCGGTCGGATCGCGCATAGGCGCTATCCGCGGACATGCCTAGCAATGGCGCGCGGGACACCGGGGAACCCGAGCCAGCCGTACGCCGGTGCAAGGTTGCTCACGAACCAGACGCTGACGCCCGCGACGAGCAATGCCGGGTTCGCCCATTCGTCGTACGCGAGGCTCGGACCCAGCCACGCGGCGCACAAGACCGCTGCCAGCAACTCGGTCCCTGTCAGATAGGCGACCGCACCCCAGTGGACGCGGCGCGTTGCGCCAACACCATTCGCCTCGAGGTAGCGCACGAGGCGGTCGGCGTCCGTTCCGTCGAGGAAGCCTGCCAGCCTCCACGCGACAGAAGAAGAGGCATTTTCGGAACCACGATATGGGCGCGCGTCGCCGACGAGTTGACGCACGGCCCAACGCGACCGGCCACCCGCGTCTGTGATGACGACCTGTCTGTCTTGAACGTCCTCGCCCCGTGACTTCCGGACATGCTGAATCGCCATCACGATCATCAGGAAGGGCGACAACGTGATCGCGGTTCTCGTCCCCTCGCGCAGCCCCGGCATCAGGATCGCGCTTCCGATCCCGACAACCAACGAGATGGCGAACCACGCCACGACCGCGTAGAAGCGCTGCATCAAGCTCACGCGCGCATCTTGCCAGCGGCAGGAGATGACGACTCTCCGTGCGCTTCGGTGAACGGCACGCCCCGCCGTGGTTGCCAGCTAGCAGGCACGACGACGTCGCGGAGGGCCGTCATGAGTGCCAGTCGAGCTGTCGTGACCTCAGGCTCCCATCCCTCCGCGAGCGCCTGGCCGCGCGAAACCACTACCAGGCACGGCGTTCCGCGTGGAACTACAGCCGCACCATGTGTCCTGATCGTGGGCCTCGGCGTCCAGGCCGCGCACGAGGGCGACGGCGCGTCGGTAACGCAGGATTAGTTCGGCGGCAAGCGTCATCCCGGGGCGTTTCCCGCCCCCGCCCTCTGGCGTCTGCCCGCAAACCCCGCCAGGATCGCAGGGACGTCCCTGCGACCCCTTGGAGGCACCGGTGCCCACTGACCCGATCGTCGTCGTCGGAGGTGGCCTGGCGGCCGCCCGTGCCGTCGAGACGCTGCGTGACGAGGGGTACGACGGCGATCTCGTCGTCGTGACCGCGGAGGCGCACCGCCCGTACGAGCGCCCGCCGCTGTCGAAGGACTATCTGCGCGGGGAGGCGGAGCGTGACTCGGTGTTCCCGCTGGCGGAGGACTGGTACGGCCAGCACCACGTCGACCTGCGGGCGAACGCGACGGCTGTCGGCCTGGCTCCCGCTGACAAGCGGCTGACGCTCGCGGACGGCACGGTGCT
>Ga0082212_10000285_pt1 | contig 73141 bp, 79 predicted proteins | sample TergutNt197P3_FD_71548 | JGI IMG/M metagenome (GOLD analysis project Ga0082212, IMG submission 71548) | Neocapritermes taracua P3 segment gut microbial communities from Petit-Saut dam, French Guiana - Nt197 P3 | ecosystem: Host-associated > Arthropoda: Insects > Digestive system > Gut ...
CTATAAAGATATGTGTTATAATATAGCTATCCTGCTAAAATTGGAGGATTATCGAAGCGGTCATAACGAGGTAGTCTTGAAAAACGATAAAGTAAACGTCATAAATTAGCAGAATTTAGTTAAATTGAATAGGGAAGTATATCGAAGTGGTCATAACGAGGCAGTCTTGAAAAACAGTAACTTTAGCATTAAAATTGAATATATAGCCATATTTTTATGTGGCTAACACACGGAGGATTATCGAAGTGGTCATAACGAGGCAGTCTTGAAAACCAACTCGAAACACATTAGATAGTAAGGCTGAAACCCGCATGGCTACTGGGTTTTCACTCTCCCCTGATTGGGGTGCGAAAGAATTTTCTTTCCTGTTTTCTTTCCTTCTTCCTCGAAATAGCCGGAAGTTAGCGGAAAGGTAAAATCTTTAATATTTTAGATAAATAGTCGAGCGGTCTAAAGCGGCGCTCTTGAAAACCGCTCGAACATTCAGTTTTGTTTTCCTTTGACCACCCGGCATATCAAATTTTTGATTGTCTTTTGCCATAATGGTTATGGTTTTTAAAAATACGGAAGAGTAGCATAGCCTGGTCGAATGCACCGGTCTTGAAAACCGACGAACCGCAAGGTTCCGTGGGTTCGAATCCCACCTCTTCCGCCATTGTTACCTTTCAGAGTTGTTAGTTTTAAGCTGGCAGCTCTTATTTTTGCTCTCCTGCTCTGCCGAACAACCCGGCAGAAAGTTTTTGCGCTGATTGGATTTTTGATGTTTCTACGTCTAAATGTGCATAGAAGTTCGCTGTGGTGCCATAATCGCTGTGCCCAAGCCACGCCTGTATCTCTTTCATGGATACGCCGCTCTTTAGAAGCAGACTCGCACAGCTGTGTCTTGTGTCATGAAACCGTATATGACGCATCCCGTTCTTTTTAAGCAGCTTCGGAAACTCCTCCGATATATAATCCGGTCGTATCCGGTTGCCAATCTCGTTAATATATATATACGACTGATATTTGGTGACATAACAGTTCCCGAACGCAATCCTGTCTTCTTTTTGCTGCTCTTTTAAAACTAAAAGCTTTTCCTTGACAAAAGGGACAAGCGGCAGCGAACGCATACTCGATTGATTTTTCGCCTTGTCTTTGGCGTACTGTATTGTTTTCCCTTTTTGCTTCACGGTGGTTACAGTGTGAGCTATCGTGAAAACGTCGTTCACTAAATCGAAATTCTGCCATTTCAAGCCTACGATTTCACTCCGGCGAAGTCCGTAAAACAAACCGAATGTGACAGCCAGCTCCAGCCTTGTTCCCTCTGCGATTTTAATCAGCTCCATCGCTTCGTCTGCCAGATAAAAGCCCCCGACAAATTTTTCAGTAGTCGGACGCATTTTATGCGCGGCGTTTTTTTGTACTAACTCGCTGGCTACCGCTTCTTCGAGAGCCCTGTGAATATTTGTATGATAATGAACGACTGTCGAACCTTTTTTCTCTTTTTTATTTATTTCGGCGTCGCCTTTTCGCTCATACTTATAAAATTCTTTTATATCTTTTGAAGTTAATTCGTGTAATTTTACTCCGGTCTTTCTGAAATAAGGCACAATGACATTTTCCACGCAATAACTATAACCCGAATAAGTGGTGGGTTCGACTTCGGTTTCAACATCGGATAACCACGACAGCATAAAGTCCGCGAACAGGATACCCTCGTCTTCCGGTTGCGCCGGTTCGGTTTGCGCCGCAGCCTGATTATCGGCAAATAAAAGAGTATCATTTGATACTCCGGATTCTGACAAAAGTTCTCCATATATGGAATAACTCCTTTTGAAATCGTCCAGCATACTTTCGGCTGTTCTCTTATAGCCTTTCTTTGCGGGTAAATCCGTGCTTACCCATTTGGGAAACCGCTTTCCGTCGCGGCGCTTGCAGTTTAAGACGGCGTAATATTTGCCGCCTTTTTCTTGTAGATGTCCCGACAACATAAATAATTTCTCCTTTCGGTCGGTCAAGCCCCCATCTACCATTGACATACATATATTATAACATAAATATATAAATTTTTCAATATGAAAATATTTATTTATAATTTGATGCCAAGATAGTCGGTGACATTGACTTTAAGTATTTTAAATTCCCTGCCAACAGCTCTTTTTTCGATTAATCCTTGTTTGAGCAGTTTATAAACAGTTTTCGTGCTGACTCCAAGAAGCTCGCTCGCTTCCTGAACTGTTAAAATATCCGGGTAATCGCTGATGCGTTTGATTGATTGCGGGTTATATAAAGATTTCCTCTTCATAATTTTTATCTGCCTCCGTTTTTATAAAATATATAACAGCCAAACGGCTTGTTGAAAATTCCCGGGATTCAATAAAAAATTATGAATCCTGATAAATTTTCTGAATACTAAATAAAGATAAAAAAAATACGCCAATCTTGACATTATGATAAAAAAATTTAAAAAAAATAATAAAATAGCTGCGTATGTAATAAGTTATACCGCTTAAATAATAAAAATCAATTCAAATTTGAACAAATTTCGGTTTCAAAGCGGCTTTTATTAACAATATGTTAATTCTAATAATTGAGCGGTATAAAAATATTTATCAATAAAAAGAAATGGCTTAAAACCATTTCTTTCTTTGTCGGTTATATTTGCCGAAATTTCTTCTTACATTTCAAATATCCATTTTCCGTATGCAATTTATAAGAGCAAGGTACAGCTCCTGATATAAGTCTTCGTCGAATACGCCGTTGACGGCAGCTTCTTTAATTAATAAAGGTTCGTATATTGCCGCAAATTCTTCTAACGAAAGAGCGTCGTTTTCTCTTGCCCGGAACAGCAGCTCTTTAAAATCCATTCATTTTCACTCTCCTAATTTATTTTTCAGACTTTTAATAAACCGGTAATATATTATTGCCGCAGTGTTCGGCTTCATGCCAAGTTCCTCCCCGATTTCTACAAACGAGCGGTTTTCCAGCACTTTTGCGAAAAAGATATATCGGTGGTGTTCTTTCGCCTGCTCCAATGCCGTGTATAGCTCATTGTTTTCAATCCGTTCCAAAAACGGCAAATCACGCAGCATATCCGGGTTAGTCGATAAATTCCCTTTATTTCCCGATATTTCTATTGATTCTTCGTACTGCTGCTTTTTTAATATATCCTGCATATATTGAATTTTTCTTCTCCGTATCGCAGTTAAAATATACGCTGTAAACCGATTTTGCAGTATATCTGATTCTGTGATTCCTTCGTTGCGTGTGAACATAATAATTTCTCCGTTTCTTTATTTTAAATTTTTATTAAAGTTATAATGAAGAAATAGGAGGTCCCCGGATGTTATGTAGACTTACAAAAAGACGTTCGCCATACATATCTAACTTATCCCGCTTTCTAAAAATAGCGAAAAAAATATGCTATTTTTTAACATTTTCACGATTTTATCGCGATTTATGTTAAAAAAATAACATATTGATTAGATAGTTTATATAGCGGTGTAACGATTGGTCGTTTTTCTGTAACAACTTGCACTTGACACGATTTTCAGCTTGGTATTTGAAAATATTTACAGCAAAAATATTATACTCATTTTAAACATACTGTCCTTATACTGGAGAACCATATTGCCGTTGTTTTCATCGACTATTTTTTGAATGTTGCTCAGCCCGTAGCCATGCAATAATTTATCTTGTTTGGTCGTAACGCAATGATTGTCTATAATTTCGACAAGCTCGGATGTATTCGAAATACGGATTGCCAGCCTGTTGTTTTTATACCGCACTTCTATCTCTATACGCCTGTATATATCTTCAGGCAATTTCCGGCAGGCTTCGATGGCGTTATCCATCGCGTTCCCGAATACAAGGCAAAGATTTAATTCGTTGATTGGTATAGCGGATTCCGCGTCATAATTGCAGTTTACCGTTATTTTATAATTGACGGCTTCCGAGATTTTACGGCGCAGCAGCATATTGACAGAGGGATTATGAGAGTTGATAATCATATCGTCATATAACGATATTTTAGTTTTAATCAATTCGTCTAAATAATTAATTGCCGACGCATTATCGCCTGCGATAATCAAATCTCGTACCATTTCACGGTGTTTGCGCGAATCATGCAAAAGTGAAGCAAGTTCTTTACTTTGTGCAATAATACTGTTATACTGGCGTATATCTGACTCCATGCTGTTTTTTGTGCGTTCGTTTTCGATGAATTTTTTTGCCTGACCCATCAGTTCGTCGTACATAAAAAAGAACAGAATATTGATTCCGAGCGTACCAGTCATGATTAGAAACGGAGCTATCGGCTTAGATATGGTATAATTCGTGGAAGCGACTGCAAGCCCGAAACAAATTGCCACGCTCATCACGGGAACCAGCATAATAATCAGCCAATGCTTGAACGGAAGCATTTTATCGTTCATAATATGCAAACGGAAAAAAATACGGACATAAACGCAAAATAGAACTGTGCCCAGTATTTCCCCGTAAAAATAAAAAGGCGTGTGAATGTGCGCCATATATTCGTCTATCTTCATATTAAAAAAACCGCCAAACAGCACCCCCGCCGATATATTTGACAAATATTCTAATGACATCACAATTATCGGGTAAAAAAGACGCTGTTTGAAAGACGCTTTAAAAATGAAGGTAAAACTAAAAAATACTATCGCGGAATATAATATATAAAACGGTTTTAAAGGCTGCCATATTTCTAACATCCAGTATAAAAAAACAAACGATATTAAAAAGTTAAAAGTCGCTTTTGGCGGCAGCCGTTGTTCCAGATGCCTGTAATAAAACGAAACAATTATATAGCTGTGAAAGAGAATCAGCACGGAATCAAAAATTATCCACATCATAAATGAACCTCCGTAGCATAAACAGTCATGTCGTTATACGCCTGTTTGTATTTGCTCCTTGAAACCGGCAGGGGCATATCCAGTTCCGCCAGCCAAACATTATTCGGCTTGAAAATCCTGATATAACTGCTGTTCACAAGATAACTCTTATGCGGGCGGATAAAACCATATTTACTCAATTCTTTTTCGATATCGTCAATACGCCCGTTAAATTCATAGCTTTTATTGCCGACGGTAAAAAATTCTTTTTTGCGTCCGTGACATTCCACATACAATATATCCGCTATATTAAGCTGGAATAATCCCGACTTTGTTTTAACGGCGTATGTTTTTATATCGCTTGATTGAATGTGTTTAACTGCCCTATTATATATTTTTTCTATTTGCCCTTGAAACTCCTGTTTCAAAATATACTCAAATATATTTGCGCCGTAGCCAAAACGAGCGTAATACACAAAATCAGTCAGCAGTATAATCACTACTTTTTTATTGTTTTTGCGTATTAATTTTGCCGTTTCGATTCCATCTATGCCCTCCATCTGGCAATCAAGAAATATTAAATCCAAGTCAGAAAACCGCAGATGTTCAAGAAGCGCCGCGCCGCAGTTGAATCCGAAAACATTGCGCTCCACTATTTCCGAACGTTTTTCCAGCCATGAAAAAACCAAATTCTGAGCTTTTACATCGTCGTCACAGATACCTATTTTCATATTTATTTCACCTCAATAAATTAAATTTTATAAATTTAAAGCTATGCTCCGCCAATATATCAAAACCGATAATATTTCTAAATGCTACATAATGTGAGTTTGGCAATAAAAAAAATTGTAATTTAATTTATTTGTGAAATATTAATATGGTACGATAACAAATGAAAAAACGAAAAACAACACCTAAAGTAATCAATCATTAAATTTCTGTTAATTTTTAACAATATTTTCAAACTATGAGAAGCGCCTCAAATATTTTGCCCTTGAATCTATCAATTCAGGGCATGATACGGCGATACCGTATATTTCTATGCTTTTAAATGGTGCGGATATATGACTTACCGATAGTGTAACCAATACGGCAACGGTTATAATAAATCCGCTTTATTGATTTTTTTTTAATCTGTTTTAATAATTTTATTCATTAATCCTCCTTCGATTTTTTATTTTATCATTTTATGCTGGTTTTGTCAATACATTAACGCTATGATATACTTAAAAATTGACAGTGTCGCCTTTGGAAATATTTTCGTAACTTTTATGCGGCGCTGTGTATACGTTTCAAAAATTAATTATTTTAGATTATTATACACGTATTTTAACTTTCTAACCAAAAATTTTAAATATTTTAATTTTTCTGTACTATGTATATGTGCAGATTATATTACGGATAATTTATGAAAAAAATAGCATATATTTAAAGCCGTTTGTTTTTATATAACAAACGGCTTTATTCAATTCAAAATAAGTTTTAGACAAACGAATTTTCTAAATATATCGGATGCGCTTCATGTTTTTTTGAACATGTCCAATGCGCCGGCAATCGAATTGAGTTCTTCTTCGCCAAGCGAATCAATAACATCGTCGTTTGTATTTTCTGCCGGCGTTTTATTGCACGGACCGGGTATGATTGAATTTTCCTTTAAAATTCGGTATACAACCGTTTCGATAAGTTTTTCATCAATTTCTGCCGGGCGGTTTATATTCGGCGCCGTCCTGCAATTTTCGAAATGAAGCACAGCATTTACGATGTACTGAGCCTTGCCGCGTCTGCCTTGATTGCTTATTATTTCGGCTGCCCGGAAATGCGACGGGTCGTTTGGGCTGAGTTGTATTGTAAACTTTGTACTGAAAATTTTTTCGTCCATACCGTCAACACCATCACTTTCTTTTATTTGAGGCTCTGTATAATAAATCGTATCCTTTCGCATTGGCGGATATCTTATCTATGAAAATCGGAGATAAGACCTTGCCGGATTCTTCGATTTGCTTTTTCAGCAGAATCGAGCCGCCGCCGACAAACACCGCTTTTCCCGAACGCAAATCTATCGACCGTTCACGCAATTTCCCGAACAGGTCTGATATAAATGTTTGCGCCTTTTCGTTTACTATGCGTTTCACATTTTCGTCATACTCGTTGGGTTCGCCTTTCAGAATGAGGTCAATATCAGATTCGTCAAGAAGCATATCTAAGTCAGAACTTATTCTTCCCGATATTTGGTTGTACATAGCAATAATTCCGTTTTCCAGTGAATCGCAGACCGATAAATCCGCTTGACCTTTTCTTATCAGAAGATAATCCGCCGTGAATCCACCGACGTCGATAACGATGACCCTCGGATAATTGCTTATTTCTCCGAACACCGGCATCGCGGCGGCGAACGCCTGCGGATATGAAGCAACTTCGCTAATATCAATTTTAAAACTTTTGCCGTGAAATTCAAATTCTTCTGTTTCTCCCCGCATAAAATATTTTTCGAAACGCTCGTATTGCGCTCCGTAGTGAGCGGGCGGCAAACCAACCAATAATTTAACAGAAATGACGTCGGGCGAATACCGCCCCCTGTCCTCTATTTCAAACGCTATGGCAAACAGCGTGAGGATATAGAAACGGTCGTCTTCGGTTTTGTCCCGCATATACGGGATGCGCTTCTCCGAAATAGTGTAATATTTGCCTTTGTATATCAGAATATCTTCGCCGAACGGAGGGCGTGAGCCTGTTTCAAGGATTCCTGAACTGAAAATACGTCCCTCAGTTTTGATTTGTTTATTCCCGTGGTCTATAGGTATTAACATAAAAAACAACTCCTTTTTTCATTATAATTATTATATACTATTTAATAAGCACATTTTCAACAATTATTTTAAAAAAAGAACCGGTATATTTTTCAAACTCAGGAATTATATTGCATAAATTAAAATTTTTACAATTCAAATGATTTAATATTTTTTGTTTTGAAGCCTTTTTTCACAGTTTTTGCTATTTCGGTAATGAAATATATTTCTTCGGGGCTGCAATCGTCCGTTACTGTTTTCAGTTCGCCGATAAGATGAGGCAGACTTATAGTTTCTATATTATCCATCAGCAGATAGTCGGCTGTCGTTTCCAGCGCGTTAGCTATCGCCACGAGGCAAGGCAGCGATACTTTTGTTTTGTTATTTTCTACGTTGCTTATATGATGAGGGGTTACTTCCGCTTTTTCCGCTAACGCTTCCTGCGTCACATTAATTTTTGTACGGCGTTCTTTTATTCTTTTTCCTATAAGCTCGTAATTTATTTTATATTCCATAAAAAATCCTTTCATAATATATATATATAATATTGTAATATCAGATAAAAAAGTGTATAATGACTTGTGCGTGATATAGTTTTACACAAGTCATATAAAGAAAGGATTTTGTTTAAATATACGTTTCAATCAATAAATATAATAAAATAAATTAAAAAAATAAAATCGGATTGGGAGAAAGTCAGATGAAAAAATCTTTAAAACACGGCTATGCCGTTAAGACAAAAAGGATATATTTATATAACGCGTGGGTAAATATAAAACAGAAGTGCTATAACGACAACCTTCGCGATAAGAATAAGGCTAATATCGGAGTATATAAAGCGTGGCTGAATAATTTTCAGGAATTTTATGATTGGGCTGTTCAAAACGGGTATAAGGACGGGATGCAGCTTGAAAGAATAGACAAAAATAAGGATTTTTGCCCGGATAATTGCAGATGGGCGGAAAATAAAAAAAACGATTACACCAATATAACTTTTGACGGTAAAACACAATCTCTTTTAAAATGGAGCAAGGAACTGAATATGTCATACTACGCGCTATTGAAAAGATTAGACAGCGGCTGGTCTGTTTCCGACGCTCTATCAAAGCCGATAAGAAAAAAGCGCGGCAATCCCGAAAATAAATAATAATATAAGGGCATTGTCAAGATAGAGTATAAAGCATATTTTTTCTCGACAAATCAATAGCCGCAATCACGCTTCCCGTATTAGCTGCCAATACCATAAAAAAGCGGCAGCCTGTCATAAAAAAGCCGCCGCTAAACTACGTTTTTATTTAAATTCGCCCTAGTTTTCGCTCAACAGAGCCGATTTATTCACGAAGTCAATCTGGTTTCTTATCGCATGATGGTCTTTTATAATATAATTTTTGAGCCGTTTTATATAGCCTGTATTTATTATATACCTCTTAATATGACACTTGTACGGCATATTAGAATATAAAGCGCCTCTAATGCGGGGTTTATTAGATGGCTCGCCGTCTTATTGAATGATAATTCTTATTTTTCTATGGCAGGTATTATTCCTTGCTGTCGATAGTATGTTTTTTCATTTCCATTAATTTCTTTGCTAACTCAACTGCTTCGGCGTTCGGGTCAGTGAAACCAAATACGGACACGCAAAGATTATCGAAATCCCGACCAAAAACTGTTGTACGCTCATCGGGATTACAGCGTGTGCCGCGGCAATTATCGCAATCATGGACGTTTGCCCAAGCGATTTCTTTCATGCGGTCATCAAAAGGAACACTTTCGAGTTCCTTTCCGTAGTCGCCTCCTATCCATAATGTCCAGGGTTCAGGGTATCCGGGGTTGTGGCTGCTGCTGCCGAAATAGGTATAGCATACCAGTTCGCCTTTATAAGCAAAATTGCCGTCATTTATGCTTCCTCCTGCTGTCATGCCGATTGAAATTAAATATTGCACAAAGCTGAGAGCGTTTTGTTGTGTGTCACCTTTGAGATTTTCTTTGATATAATTCATGAATTGGGTATTTTGTTCAGACATGGCTGCCTCCTGCTATATATAAATTTGTTATTTTGTTATGTTTGTATTATAGGCGGGTTTTATTGAGGTTGGTTCTCCGTCTTACACCCGCCAAATTCAAAGAGTCTATAAATGATTAGGATGATATTGCTGCGGGTAAGGCGTTGTTTTTTTCGCGTATTCTATTAACTTCTTAATATGCTCTATCGTCTTAGCGTCGGGATTCACAAAAGCTCGGGAATGCTGCGAGCATACGCTCTTGAACTCTTTCCCGAAAATCTTTACATCTTTGGCGCGCCAGCATTGGTCATGGCAGGGCGATTCGCAGAGGTTAACATGGTCGTACACAGCTTTGACGAACTCCTCGTCTTCGTCGGTGAACTCGGCAAAGTCAAGGAAGTTAAAGATTTCGAACTCCCAGTTGTTCTTTTCTTCGACGGTCATTCTGCCGATATTGTGCCCGTTAAAAGGTATTTTCCCCCAAGCGGAGATATTCGGTATCAGTTGGTTTTCGTTTAAATAAGCCGCGAGTTTCAGCGCATTTTCCTGCAATTCGCCGTCAAGGAGTTCGGTGATTGCGTCAGTAAGTGTGTTGTATTTTTTCTGTTCAGACATGATTTGCCTCCTGTAAATAAATTTATTATGCTCATATTATACAAGAACATTGTTTCAGAACTTAATATCTTTTGTGAATAAACAACTGTTCGGAATATTTTTACAAATACTACATACAGTTATCATATTATTTCTATATAATTACATTATATAATACGGCGGGTTTATTTTAAATTTAACAAACCGTTCGGCTTTAACCTGAAATATGGAATTATTCGCAAAATTTTATCCTGTTTATCCTTTGAAAAAGTAATGAATAATAAATAAACTGCCAAAACAATTCTATAATTTATACGGGAGGAATCTGCATTATGAAAACCCAGATAGTGCTCACCGTTAACGGCAGCAGCCGTGATGCGATGGAGTTTTATGCAAAAGTATTTCATGTGAATTTTAGTGTGACAGCATATCGGGAAATACCTGCCGACCCTAATAATCCATTGCGGGAATCGGATAAAGATAAAGTTGCCTGGGGCAGCATGAAGATTGGTGATTTGAAAATAAACTTCGGCGACAAGCTATCGGATTCGCCGTTCATCGCTTGCGATAATGTCGCATTGCATTTAGCAATCGAAGGAGCAGAGGAAGCGGCAAGGATTTTTAATGAATTGAAGATGGGCGGCGAAGTATTGGAAGACCTGCATGAAGAATTTTTCGCAGACGTCTATGGAAGACTTACTGATAAATACGGCGTGGTATGGAATATTCTTGGGCTGGGTCCCATTGCGTATGAAAATGCTATTAACTAACCACTAATAAAAAACGGAGATTTTTGATATGGATATTAAGCAGAAATTCATTGAGCATCTTACTAATAAAGCAAAAAAGCAAGATTATATTGATATGAGCAGAGAGTTATTGGACAGCCTGCATAAAATGTTAGGCAGCGAACCGCCATCTTCAGGGGTAATTAATACGCTTGTCAGGAATAGATGGAGCGGTTATCTAAGCAGAGATAAGGCTGCATATCAAATTCTAAACGAATATGCCGATTTCTGCGAAACTGACCTGCCTGCGCTTACCGACGCATTTCGCAAACATATCTGTGAAACTTTTGAGGGAGAAGCACGTAAGGCAGTAAAAGCCTACAAAAATGCCCTTGTCTATATTCCCAAAGACACAAAGATTAACCCTCACTTCCTCGGCGGGCTTACGAATGATGAGTTTGCGGAAGCATTCAGGGCTTTGCAGGAGTTTATATATGGCGTTTATGACGCTATCGAGCGCGGCTCACCCTTTGACTGGGGTTGGTCTGACTGGAAATCCATTGAAGTGGAGGGTATTAACCAAAACCGCGTGATGAGGATTTTAGATGCGTTAGTGAACAGCGGTCATATTGACGGCAATACGCTGGTTGTTGATAAAAAGACGTTTGGCGGGTATGCTGTCTGCAAGCCAATCGGCAAAGTAAAGCTGACGCTTGACGGCTTTACGCAAATGGGACTACAAATCAAGGGGTTTGACAATAAAAAATCAACTGCTTTTACCGCATCATATCCTGACGACCCGAATCTAATCACCGTTCTTTGTGCATATTTCAAAAATCGGCTCAATGATTCTGATTCTCACAGACATATTAATGTTTTTTCATATCGCTTTGTGCAAAACCCCGCCGAACAGACCCGCGAGTGTTTCTTTTTAGCCAAAACAGACGGCGAACCTGAACATCTGCGCGAAATCTATTACTGGCTCTATGATGAAGCTGTTAAGCACGGATATTCTCCTACAGGCTATGAATACATGGGGTGCTACTCATATAAAAAAGGCTCGAAACAATGGCTGCTTTTGGGCAGCGGTTCATCATACCATGAGGATGATTTTTTGCACAGCCCTACCTATACGCTGGCGGCAAAGGCTCGTTTTCATCGTGTTTTCCAAACGCACCCTGATAAAATAGATACTCTGCTGAAAAGATTTCCTGAATCGGTCGGGCGTCCGTGGGATTGGTGTTTTTGTAACATCAAACCTCCCGATTGTAAAAACCGCATTATATTAAAAAAGAACGGAAAAGAGCATATTCACTGCGGCACAAAGACTTATTTTTATTTCCACGACCCTGACTTTGACGATGTGAAAGCGATTCTTGAATTATATAAAATAGAAAATCAAATATAACAAAATATAAAATACCAGGAGGAATAAAAAATGTCAGAACCAAAAACAATCGAAAACAAGTTCAAAGATACTCTTAGCGGTGATTTATTAACAAACGCATTGGATTTAGTTGATTATATGAGGAAAATCGGAATGATGAACGGAGAGGACAGCGGTGACGACCGTTTTTACTATAAGGACGAATTGATGTGCATATTTATCACTTTCAAAGATGATATGAATCCGTCCGGCGGGCTGATGATTTTTGATTGTCCGCTTACGGGACACGACGGTTTTCCGTTAGACGAAAGCGTACAGGAATTTGTACGCTCGCACGTAAACAAATGCGGAAGCTGCGGCGGCGATTGCGGACATAAAGAGCGCGGAGCAACAAAGATGATTTTCGGAAAAGAGTATGATAATCTCTGTTCATCTGAAATCGCATTTTTCAGCCCCGACGCCGAAGCGTTTGAAAAAATCAAAAAACTGATGGATTTGTGGAAGTACAAAATCGACAACATAGCCGGGTACAGCAGTCAAGATAGATAATATAAAAATTATACAGGCGGGTTTTATTTGCCCGCATTATATTTATATACCAGAGGTTAAAATGTCAAAAAAATTATTGGAATCAGCAAAAGAAAAACTAAGCGGTCAGCTGCTTACGGACTTTGAAAATTTTTACGCATTTTTGAAGTCAGAAAACATGACATTTACGCAAGGCTATAAATGCCATAGAATTAAATATAAAGGCACGGATGTAGGCAGCGTGAGTATCAGCGAAAATTCTGTCGGCTGCGGCGTTTCACTTGAATATAAAGGCAGCAGCGATAAATATGTGGAAGAACAATCGGAGGAACTTGTCGGTTTATTCATGAAATCATTGGAACATAAATGTATTAATTGCAGAGAGGGTCGGACGGGCTGCTCAAAACAGTCAGGAATGACAATCAATGTTACCGGAAATAGTTATAACAATCTTTGTGTTCAGGCATTCGGCGGTTTTATGAGTTTTACGTTTTCATCTATTGACGGCGATATGAATACTATGATGAGGACAACGCCGAAGTCTTCACCCGCCATTGATAACGACAGCCCGGTTTCGCTTGATACCGTTAAAAGTTTAATACTGATTAAAAAAGCGTATATCTTTTAACACCCGCCAATACTGCGGCAAAAAGCGGCAGCCTGTGAAAGCCGCCGCTAATCCTATTTTACTCTGTCAGTTTTCATCTTTTTACAGGGACGCTCACATATTTGTCGCCGTTAAAGTAATAATACTCCGATTCTTCGTTGCCTTTCTGCTTGCACCCGTTAAATTCGTAATTATATTCGCTGCCCTCGAAAATAGTGCGTATCAGCGTAAACAACTGCCACAAATTCTCCGGCGGCTTATCTAAGCCTGTCAGCTTTTTCGTCAACGCAAATGCCGCTTCTGTAGCTTTTATTCTGATAAGCGTTGTAGGTTCGGCTTGTATAACATGAACACCCTCCGGCTGATTGGGATTGCTCGTTTCCTGCCCGTGAAGCATTGCATACGGTCTTTGCGCCGTTGCGCGGTCAAGCGCGTAATCAATGCTTAAAACAAGCATACACTCCGGAGTAATGCTGTCGATGATTTTTTCTTTGTTATCCTGAAACCATTGCCAGCTTGCATTTACGTCCGGTTCAGAATTAAGGTCGGGAGCGACGAAGTAGGAACCGGCATAGAATGTCTGAGCTTTTTCAATGATTGTGAAGTCAACTCCTTCAATCGTTATTGTTTCGATTATTTTTTCGTTTAACATAAATCCTCCTGAATATATTTATTTTATCAGGCGCGCTCTGATTTTATATTTATTTTTCGGTTACGTAATCCTTGCCTATATTATATCACAATTCAAAGCCTAAATCTGTTAATTATTTCCCGATTTTAGGGCAAATCTATTAATAATTTGTAAAAGTGAAAAAATCTCCGCAAAGACGGCTATTTTGCAATAGTGTTTATCGTCTTGCACCCGCCAAAAAAGCGGCAGCCTATGATAAGCCGCCGCTAATTCTAATTTATAATGCTCATTTTTTACCCGCTGCACAAAATTCTTTTATCGCGTCGATTGCTTCACTAAGCGAAACAGGGCTCTCATATTCACCTATATTTATTGACCGTATATCGCTCACTATATCATTGTCAGTTATCATCAGGTACATATCTATGAGCATACCGGGCAAGTGCTGGCGTAAATATTCGTCGCGTTCGGGTTTATCTAAAAACTTCGGATATAACAGCTCCCGTGATTCGCGGCAGTGCTGACGCTTCAAGGCGAGGTTTGCCGCTTTTTCGTGTTCGTTGTTCATCTTATACAGAAAGCACAGACCCGCCACAGCAGTGCCGCGCCGTTTGTCGTTCGGGTCTTCCGCCGCAAGCTCGCATAGTTTTATCGTGCGCTCGTTTATTTCGCCGACCAACGCTGAATTTATGGCTATGTCATACATAAGTCCGTAATTATCAGGGTACAGTTTGAGCTTTTCTTCTGCGTAAGCGGCTGCTTCGCGGTATTTTTTTTCTTTGCATAAATCGCTTATCTTCGCGGCGATGCTCTGCTGAACTGCGTGGTCGTTGATTTCGTCCATGCCAATCAGTTTATCTACCGTAACGCCGAAAAAGTTGGCGAGTCCGGGCAACAGGGTTATATCGGGAAAACATTCGTCGCGCTCCCACTTCGATACCGCTTGTCCGGTCACGCCGATGCGCTCCGCTAATTCTTCCTGTGTAATGCTCCGTGCAATCCGAAGCTGCCTAAGATTTTTTGCTATCATCATAATTAATACCTCCCGCTAAATAATGAGTATATTATATCAGGAATGATTAACGCAGTCAATGACGGCGTTGTTGGAGCGTGTCCAACTTCGAGTTGAGAATATATAGTATACCGATTACAGGCGGATACTGCGGCGTATTCAAAACCTTATAAACAAGCGTAATTTACAAAATTTTTATACTTTGTATGCTACAATGCGAAAAAATCTCGCTTAGAGATTTTATTTTACCGAAAAAAAGAAAAAGAGAACCGCAGGCATTAAGCCAGCGGTTCTCACACCAAAACAATCTTTTTCTTTTTTCACGCACAATATAAATATTATGCCTCTCCCGCCATCTCAAGGAATTCCTGCTCTGTAAGAACCGGTATACCGAGTTTTTTTGCTTTATCAAGCTTACTGCCGGCTTTTTCTCCGCAGATTAAATAGTTCGTGTTTTTCGATACCGAATCTCCGGCTTTGGCTCCCAATGATTCGATTTTTGCGTTGATTGTATCCCTCGTAAAATATACTAATTTCCCGGTGACAACAACGGTCAGTCCCGCGAACGGATTCTCTGTTGTTTCCGCAACAGAGCTTGTGACTTTTTCAATATTTAACATTTTCTGTAAATCCTCCCATAAATTTCTGTTTTCTTCTTCTCTAAACCATTCGTATATATTACGGTTTAGAATTTCGCCGAAATCCTTTAACTGCGTAAAATCGAATCCGCTGTCTACGGCGGTTTCGAAAGCGTTAAGGTCGCCGCTGAAATAACGGCATAATTCTTTGCTTGCGGTATTGCCTATCATCGAAATATCCATCGCAATCACGTACCGTTCGAATGTGGTTTCGCGGCTGGCTTGGATTGCGTCCCAAAGACGTTTCCATGATTTTTCTCCGAACCCTTCCATTTGCTGTATTTCCCCTGCGTGTTCGTTCAGGCGGTAAACATCCATGAAATCATGCAGCCAGCCCTTGCCGATGAATTTTTCCAGCGTTGCTTCCGACAACCCCTCTATATCCATCGCTTTTTTGCTCACGAAATGAACAAATTGACGGAGCCGCTGCGTATCGCAGGCTGGATTGTCACAATGAAGCGTTTCAGCCGCTCCGCTCGAATCTACCCGCGTCTGCAACCCGCAGCACGGACATACAGACGGAATAATGGATTTATCAAATCCATTTCTGTCAAGATTTTCTTCAATGTGCGGGATAATCATATTTCTTTTGCTCACGAGAATCCGGCAGCCTGAAAACAATTCTAATTCTTTGATGAACGAAATATTGTGCAGGCTGGCTCGCGATACCTCGCAGCCGTCTATTTCTACTGTGTCAAACATCGCCACGGGCGCAATTTCGCCGGTACGCGACGGATTCCATTCTATCCCCTGAAAAACCGTTTCATAAAGTTCGTCCTCGAATTTAAACGCAATGCCGTCTTTATAATGGTGTCCTGTATAACCGCAAGAACGCGAATATGGTATATCATTATATGTGATGACAACGCCGTCAATCGGAATCCCGCCGTCTTCAGCCAAAAAACGCAGTTCTTCGATAGTCGCTGTCAAGTCGTTTTCCGTTGAGATTTTCATTTGCATGAAGAACATACACGGCGAAAAACCAAGTTCTTTTAATTTGTTCAGCTTAAAAAATTTGCTTGCGGCGGTTTTTTCGTGTTCGTCAAACCCTTCGAGTACGGCAAACGGCGAAAACATAAGCCCGCGCTTGGCGCAGGTATTCGCGTCGTAACAACGGATAGAGCCCGCCGCCATATTTCGGGCGTTCGAAAACGGTTTGCCTGTGCTGTCATGCAGCGTTTCACGCAATTTTTCAAACGTCGATTTTAAAATATACGCTTCGCCTGTTACAACGAGTCTATCTTTATACGGGATTTCCATAGGAACTCCTTCAACAGCGGGAATATTATGCGTAATTATTTCGCCCTCGCTGCCGTTTCCCCTTGTCGAAGCTCTTATAAGCCTGCCGCTCTCGTATTCGAGTTTAACCGTCAGACCATCTAATTTGTGCATAAATAAAACTTGCTGCGAACCGATAAACCGGGTTATTTCTTCAACTTCTTTCGTTTTATCCAGCGAAAGAAGCGGAATCGTATGAACCGTCGTTTCAAGCCCGTTTACTACGGCATACCCTACCGTTTGAGTAGGCGAATTGCTCATGCAGATACCCGTTTCATCTTCCAGCCGTTTCAATTCGTCATAATTTCTGTCATAAATTTCATCTGATACAGACGGCGCGTTTAAATTATAATATTCGTACCGCCATTTGTTGAGCGTATTCGTCAATTCGAAGATTATTTGTCCCTGAGATTTTTGCATAAATTCCCCTCCTTGTCATATAAATTCATGCAGACCATGCAAACAATAAAACCATCCGGTTTATACCAAAGGCATCCGCTCCCGCATTTCGGGCATTTTGTAAGAGTTTTTTTCTTTTTCATGCTGCATTTTCCCCTTTCTCTGATATTTTTTCCTGTAACCGACCGTGATTTAACTCCATGATGAATTCCATCACTTTTTCGTCGTCGCGCCAATCCGCCGATAATGTTTCTTTGTCAGGTCCATGCCCGACATGGACTGATATTTTCCCGTTAAGCACTTGTAATAATGTATCGCTCCTCTGAGCGCAGACTATCGCGAGATTTCCTAATTGTTTCATATTCATTTCCTCCTGAAAATTTATTAAATATATAAAGGGAGCCGTTTGACTCCCTTATAAATGTGTTTAAAACAGAAATAAATAAATTATTATTTATCCTGTATCTTTAATTTCTTTATACCAACTCATATTACTTACAATATTATCTTTTAAGCAATAAGCCGCCTGACAGTATCTAAGTTTTCGGTTTTGTATAAAGTATAGACTTTCCCCCTTACAGCTTTTGAACTGCGGTTTGTTTGTTCTGCAAGCGATTCATACGATAATCCATTCATGATTCCGTCGTTTAACCGCTCTAAATCTTCTGTTTCCCACGGATTTGAATGGTTGTCGGCTTTCAGCGGACGTTCTTTTATGTTCAAATCGCATACTCTGCGCTGGATTGCCCCGCAGGTGCGTCCGAGCATTTTAGATAAATCATCGTATGTGAATTTGAAAAGTTTCAAATAATATATGAGCTGTTTATCCTCATTCTTCGTCCACGGCGTTTTTTTGAATTGTTCCGCAACGGCAATATCATGCCGGCGCTGCTCTTTTACCCAAGCGGGTTCTTTCCCTAAAATATTTTTTTCGAGTTTCGCAAAATTGATAAAATTTCTGTTTTGCTCCGCCCATTTCCAAAAATCTTCTAAATAAACGATTCTTACCCGTTTATTGACGATGATTTTCTGTTTTACCGGAAACCCTCTGTTTTGTACCCAACTTTTCAGGTTATATGAATGAAAATTGGTTTTATTAAACGCCAGCATGAACTTATTAACCGTTACATACTCGCCGGCTTCTAAAAAATTTCCAAATCCCATTCGTCCGGCTTTCAATTTAACAGCGTTGACAGACCTGTTCAGTTTTTTTGCTATTGCGCCGATACTGACAGTTCCCCATTTTAATTCTAAATAATCTGTATCTTCTTTGTTCCATCGTAATCCCATTTTTATTTTTCTCCTATAATTTTTTGCGACATTATTATATTCCGAACATAATCTAATACTTTCTGCGCTTCTTCGATGCTTTCCTCGCTAATCGTATCGGCAGAAGTGTTCTCAAATGTTAACGGAGTATTGTTTTTTAAGTCGTTTTCTATTAAGCAGACAACGTATTCTTTAAGCGTCATTTCGGTTTCGGTTATCCGCATTTTTATCTGTTTATGGAGATTTGGGTCAATCCGTATGGCTAATGTTTTATCCATATTTACGAGCACCTTCTTTCAAAACAAGAATATCATTTTTGTTTTTATATTTATAGATTCTGTCGGTAAAATCATAAGTTTCTTCGTCTAAATAAACGTGTTTTGATAAAAACTCCGTTTTAGACAATTCCAAATAATCTTTTACCAAATCATCGTCATATAAAAAATCTTCCTGTTCAGTTTCTATTATTGCAACGGGACATATATCAATATTGTCATGGTACAACCCAATTTCTTTTATTTTTTTCTGACCTCTCGGGTTTAAATCTGAATAAAAAATTTCTGCTGTAGGCATATATATTCTCCTTTTTTATTATTCGTCTATATCGTCTATCCAAGCCAAGTTTTCCAGACGAATCATATCAATTAAAGTTACTATTTTGTGCGAATATTCAAAAGCATCGGAATGTTTCGCATCTTTCAGTCCGACTTCCTTTATTATTCTGTTAGCGTATTCATTACGCTTCATGCAGATATTTTTAAAGGAAATTTTCCCGCCGATTTCTGCCATATCACGAATAATTCCGTCATATTTTTTTAGGCTTTCGCTTGCTAATGCGGCATTTGCAAATTCTTTCATAATTTTACTCCGTTTCTGCGGGAGATTTTGCCGCTCCCGCCCGGTTTATTTTAAAAATTTTGTTTATTTAAACAGAATATAATTCATTACAAAATCCATTTTTGTATTCATAAACGGTAAAAGGCGTTAAATCTTCTGTTTCAGTAAGTTTTTCAAGCGATTCCAACTCCTCGAAAAAGAAACTGTTCGGATATAAATCATAAAATTGCAGCTCGTATTTTGACGCAGACGTTAAACCGTAACCTAAAATATTTTGAAATATACCGAAATACCGCTGTACTTTGTCCGGTAAATCTATTTCATTCCAAAATTTATTGCAGTGTTTATCATCTGTATAAATTTTGGAATCGCCGCTGTCTAAAAAATCAAGAACCGCTTCAGGGATAAATTTTTCAATATATTCTATATCTTCTTTTAAAGCTTCGGCAAGTTCGTTTATATTTTGAATAGCATCTATACATCCTGAATAAGTAAGTTTTTCTAATTTCCCTAAATACTCAAGCTGTAAATATCTTTTCTTCATCAAATCCAATAACCGGAATACTTTGGTTATATTGCCCGCGTTACCGACGCTGTTTTTATCATCTTCCTGTTTTTCCCAAACAGTTTCAGACGATATAACTTCCGCGCCATAATCAAGCTGCCCGTTTTCGTCAAGAGGAAGATAAATTCTGTTTATTTTATAACCGTTATTTTCAAGGGCGTATTCGATAGCGCTGTCAAGAGCAACATAACCGTCTTCGATAATAGTTCCTTCTCTGCCGCAAATTTCATAATGATAATCCTTACCGTTTTTTGTGTCATACTCGTCTACTGCGTCTTCCACGATATAATTATAAGATTCGCCGATAGATTCGTTGTTGTCTCGATAGCGGATAACATTTTTTGCTATGCCGCGAATAATTTCCGGCGTGTATTTTTCACGGTCATAGTCCAATACGCCGCTGCTGTCCTCCTCGCCGCCGTCCGCAAATTTTTCAGCAAGTTTTCCTTCAACATCCTCCATCGCGTAAAATATTTCGTATTCGCTGACTATATTCCGCACATCTTCCGGCGTAAGTTCCGCAGTTAATCCATGCGCGGTAATGATTTGGACGCCTCCGTCTTTTTTAAAATTAATTTTATTCATTTTTTGAATACTCCTTTTTATAAATATTAAATATCCGATTGCAAAACTCGAATATATTAGGTTTTATGCGAGTCTTCATCATCGTCATCATTATCGTCTAACGTGATAGAATAGACGCATTTTTCGCAATAATAGACGTCTTCTATGCTGTTCCAAATACAGTCGTCGCCGGATTTCAATTCCGCGCCGCAATATTTGCATTTTTTTTGAACCATTATAAGAACCTCCTCGTTAAATATCAGTTTTATATTTTTTATTAAAACAACGTACACCCTTGGCTTTTGAACCGTTCTGCCATTTCCGGCAAATCAGATTTTTCTATGCCGAGATATTCCGCCAAACAATCCGCGCAAAAAAATATTATTATTTTCCGCCCTAATAATTTCTTATTAAGAGCGATAATATTTTTCGCCGTAATAATGCCGTTCTTTATTTCCCGCTCGCATTCATGGCAAACCACTGTGTTTACACCGCCTTTCTCTGTATCGCTTCTATATAATCGTCCGCGGAATAATATATCCGCGAAAAATGCCTTTTCGGAAGCCTGCTCAATCCATGTTCGGTTATATCCGGGTCAAAACCTACTGATTCCCGGATTATATCCCGCGCTATAATATCGGCTTGCTGTATACGCGGCTTTAAATATTCGCACTTTTCGTCATTGAAGTATGCGTCATAATATTTTAATTTTTCGCCGTATAAGGTATTATCCCAAAGCAGCCGGCGTAATGTATCGTCAACAAACGCTATTGGATAACACAGGTTTTCCGTTATCCAGCTCCCAATCCTCACAACCGCCATTCCCAGCGTATCAAAACTTTTTTCCCGCGCCGGTTCCGCGCCGAATATATATTCCAGCCGTTCTTTTAATCCGGTATCATCAAAAAACATCGCGGCTTCCCTTATACCGGCTGTTTTATTTCTTTTGTAATATTCGTATGTCGTTAAAATACAGGATGATATATCAATCACTTCCGTATAACGAAAATAGGCTATTCCGTCATGATAAACCGCATTTTTTTTATTGAAATACTGTAATGCCGCGCCGATGGCGTAAAGAGTTATATTTCCTTTGTATAACCCTATTTCAGCGCAATGTACCATTAAATCGAATATTTTAACGACTCCGGTCAACTCGATGCTTTTTTGCAAAAACCCGCGTAATTCTTCTATGGTATCGTCAATATACGGTCTGTCAGAATCGAACAGCGTCATTTGCCAGTTATCTTTTCCGTATTTCCGGACGCCTTTCGGCGCGGGCGCGTTTTCCGCGCCGTCTATAAAAAATTGGTGTTTGAGTATCGCGCTTTGTTTTATATTGCTTTCGAGCAGACTTTCTACCCCAAGCGGATATATTTCCCTTGCGCGTTCGTACAAAAAGTCGTTTATATCGCCTATAATTTCACTGCCGGTCGCCGCGTCAACCGGCAATATGCCGATTGCTTCGGTATACTCATCCCGCGCTGTTTCGTAGTCGAAATACGGCTGCGCCGCTTTTCCCGTCCATTCGCCGGGGTTCATATCTTTTTTTCGCTTATCCTCCAACGCCCATTCCGATACAGAACCGTCTTTATTGACAATACCACCGGTGCGGCATAATTGATATTCGTTCTCTAACCGTTTCCTGATTTTTATATTGTATGGTCGGTATATCGCCACATAATCCGTTAACCGTAATGTTTCAACCGCTTTTTTTAATGTTTTAGCCGTCAATTCGCCGTCAAGCAGAAATAACGGCATCAAACCCAACTCTATTTTTCCGTATCTTTTAGCATGGGCTCTTACTTTAACGCCCACCGCTTTCCTGTACGCTCCGATAATACCTGTGGCGTTCCCGATTATAGGGACATACCGCGTCTTGTTTGCGCCTGTTAAAACGAAACCGTCAAATGAATTCATTTTAAACTCCGCCTTTCGTTTTATACTTCGTCTTAAACCAATTCTTTTTATTTATAATATCCAGACAGCGCGCCAGCATATCTTTGTCAAACCAGCCGAAATGACACTCCCCGGCAGGGATATTCAAAGCGTCCGCCAATACAGTGTACGCCTGACTCCTTGATATATATTTATGCTCTTTCCAAACAGGGTCAAATAAAGCGTGGCAGCGTTTTTTCAGCGCTCGCATTTCTTTGTCGGCAAGCCTGCCGAGCGGCGTTATCGTCCCGTCATGTACGCCGACATACGAATCACAGTTTGTGCATTTATAGCATTTTCCGTTCCCGTATTCTTTCCCGTATATTGCGGCGTTTGTCGTTAATATCACAAGACCGCCGCAATTATCGCATTTTTGCGGTATCGGGTAATCGTTTATTTTATTCATTTATTTTGATGCCTCCTTGATATTTTTTAATTTTATTTATATAAAAATTTTACGCCGCTCCGGTTTTGTTTGCCGGAGGTAATTTTTTACGTTTCCATTGCTCAAGGAATTTATTCACTTCCGGAGTAGGCGCAGCATGATTTTGCCCATGAATTTGAACTACTTTACCATTCCTTATTTCCATCGTATAAAACGGTTTTTGGATATCTTCCGTTTGACGGATAAAAAGTATAACGCATTCGCTTTTCGCAACCTTTTCAACATAAGAAGCTACGCAATGGTGCAGTTTCTGCCCTTCTTTTACTATTTCTTTTGATGTTTTCGGCGGGATAACCGTCAAACCGTCTTTTTTGTAACTATATTGTTCCAAAAGCCCTTGATATGCTTCTTGAACTATTCCGTTAAAAATAGAAGCTTTTTTAATGTCGTACAGTTTGCTTGCCAAGTCGTGGCTTTCCTGCAAATTTTTCGGGAAAAGAATAAAAGTATCCGTCATATCGTATTCAAGTTTTTCGCTCATCGACAAATAATCTTTATATTCTGATAAAACTGCGCTTTTATTAAAATAACGGCGGTATCCGTAGTTTTTAACAAGATTTTTTAATTTTTCAAATTGTTCTTCTGCGTAACGCATGATTTTAAACGGCGTAGTATATTTAAGGGGAATTAATATATTTTCCGGTAAACTAATCTCCTGTTCTTTGTACCACGCAAGCAGGGTTTCGTCAGCCCGGAATCCCTGTTTTTTGAGCGCTTGATATAATTCAAGCTGATTAATATCGGCGTTTACTTTTTGTAATACCGGAAGGTCTTCCAACCCGACGCCGAGCGTTTCTCGGAAAGTTTTCCCGTTCGTGTTGATTATTTCTTCTCCGCCGTACTCGTTTTTGCCGTAGACTATATGCGACGTTAATTTCGTAAGCCCGAACTTAACAAGGTATTCAATCGCCGGATACCGCAGATACCCTTTAAGATACGGCAGAACTTCCAGCGGTTCGCAGTCAATATCCGCAAATCTTTCGAGCTGGCTGTATTGCCATACTGTACCCGCTAAAATTTTATCAAGATTTTTGACGTAAAGATAACCGCATATATCGCATTCGAAATTATATTGATAAATTGAAAACCTCGGTCTCGTGCCTTCCCGCCATTTCGTAAGCAGCCCTTTATTATAATCATAAAAATAGCTCTGCTCGCATATTATATTAGATTCGTCCCGCCAAATAAAAAGTCTTGCGTTTTCCCAGATATCTAATACAGGCTCGCAAGAACTGTTTAAACAATGCTTTACTTTAAAAATACGCGCCGCAAATTCGTTCCCGGCTGTTTTTTGTAATATCTGAACCGTAATCCTGTCGCATAATTTTTTCGCGACGCCTTTTGCTTTAAATATAATATCTTTCCCGCAGCCCGGGCATTTCCCGGAAGCGTTGTGTTTCTGCCCCTTTATTAAAACGTCGCGGCAACATGCCGTGCAATACCCTTGTATCGGCTTTTTTGTGCGCTTATACTGATAAAAAATATAATGCGGCAGCAAATCGTTTCGTATCCAATCGTTGAAATCACGCGGAATAGCCGGGATAACCCGCATACGTTCTATAATTGCGCGGTCTCTTGCTTTTTGCTTTATAATCAAACGGTCAGTCATTACAGTTGTCTGCAATTTATTCAGCGCGTCAAACCCTGTGGAATTTTCCATACCGCAGAACGAAGTAATAATCTGTTCGTCGCGGAGTTTGTAAAAAGCGCATTTTTTAGTGAACGACCCGTATTTTTCGCTGATATTATCAATACAGGAAGTCCGCCATTTTAATTTCCCGTCGTCTGTGCGCTGCAAAGCGATATAATCGTCTTTTAACTGGAACAGCGCATATTCCGGGATACAGCAGTTTTCCGCTGATTTTTCGCGGTTATAGAAATATACAGCCAATGTGCGCTTGCCGGCAATGATTTTTACTGCGGCGCGGACAATATATTCTATTTCTTTGTAAAGAAGCAAACCGTCGCCGGGGTTAAAATTTAACCCCGGGTCGGCGAATTTGCGTAATTCCCGTTTATTCATTTTCATTTACATCTTCCTCCTGTTCGAATAACCCCACTTGTTCTTTGCCGCCGGATTGTTCTTTCGGCTTTGCCGCTTCCTTTTTATTGGATTTTGAAGAAGAACCTCCGCCGTAAAAAGGTTTAGGCTCAAATTTATCGTCTTTGTCTTTGTCAATTTCGGCGTCAAGGTCGTTAAAATAATCCTCAGCCCATTTATAGCATAAATCGTCGGGGACGTCGCCTCCAACACCGCCGCTTTCCGGTTTTTCGCCGGTCATTTTCATTTCTTCTTTTAAATATTCCTGCGCTTTGCTATTAATATATTTAAAACAGTTTATCAGACTTTTCGCTGGGTGCATTGTTTTACGGGCAAATTCCGGGTTCTCTAAACACAATGTCTGAATATGCTCGTTGACGCATAATTTCATGTTCCGGCGCGTCAACCGTTCAATATCGTCGCCGGTTTTTTTTATTGAAGCGTTCATTAATTCATCGTCGCTCATCGAATTTATTTCTGCCAGTATCTGGTTCATTTTTTCTTTTTTCTTCGCTTGTTTTTCTTCCCATTCCGCTTTCCGTTTTGATTCGGCGGCTTCATGTTCGGCTTTTTTTTCTGCTGTTGTTTTATCTGTATTCGAATTTTTATCCTTCGCCGCTGTTGTTTCGACCTCGCTGATATTTTTGTTGTTTCCATCGGTTGTTTCAACCTTGTCCATTAATTCATTCATTTTAAAATCTCCTCATTTTTATAAATAATTTTTATGAAACTTTTTTTAAGTTTTCTTCATAATCAAAATAATGACGCCGGCGCGGATAAACCTATGCGCCGGTCATTTGTTTATATTGCCGCAGTGGTATCACTGCGCTTTGGCTTTCATCGGCATCGCCAGCATAGGCGAAAATTTTACTTCTACGAAATTTTCTTTATCCCGGTAAAAATACCGCCGTTTTTCATTGTCGTATAATTCGATTATATCTGACGGCGCTATTTTGCGTCCATGATAATCATCAGGCAGACGATAATCGTTATATTTATTATAAATCCAATTTAATATGTTTCTAACCGACAGCATCTTACCGCATAAAAATCCTGAATCGGATATCAGACGGTATTCAGACGCCGGAGGCTGTTCATACCCCGCTTTTTGCAGCGCTTTTATTCCCGCGAACGCGAACGGTATAGGATTATTCTCATCGTCGAATTCCAACTGATATATCCTGAACCGCTGTTGTTTCTGCTGTTCGAGCAGGAATATTTCCAGTTCTCGAACGTTAGAGCAATAAATATTATATTCATGCTCAGTCAAACCGAGATAATCCGGCAACGATTGTTTTGTTCCGGTTATATCGTTCCATTCCCCGATACAATCGCTGATTTTTCCGATAGCGCATAACCCGAATAAAAACTGTTCTTTGAAATTCAATTTACAGCACGCCTCATTTACGGATTTGTTTTTTACGGCAAACTGCCAGTCGTCAATCCCTTTATAATTAGGGTCCCATGTAAGCCGTTTCGATTCCATGCCGTATTTCTGCGCCATACCGTAAATCTTCGCCGCGCCAGAATGAATCATTTTATTTCTGTATTTATCAATATCATGCGCTTCGATAATCATATTTGTGCCGTTATGCGCAAGCACGGAGAACACCGGGTCAAGCTGACCGAGGTTATTCGCCCCCGCGATTGCCACAAACGAACGGTTCATCAGGCAATGGGCTATATCCGCTTTTAAACTGCCTTCAGTCACATATATTGTCTTAGCGAACGGGTCGCCGACAAAATGTACCGGGCTGCCCGAAGTCACGCCCATATTTTTATTCGAAGACGACAGCCATAAATATTTCGTGCCTTCTTTGTCGGGGTCGTCGTTTTCGTCTTTGATGGGTATATCTAACCGTATCTGCGCCCCCCGGATTAATCCGTCTATGCCTCTGACCGGAATCAGCATCCCGGCGGTTTTGGTATTGAATTTAACCGTCCATTTGCCGTTGTCGCCTAAATAAAATCCCGGTACGCCTTCCACCGTACAGCCTTGGTTTATAAGCCGTTCAGTAAGCGATTCGCATTGAAAATACAGCGGAGTGCTTTTATATCCGAGTTTTTTAATTTGTTCGTCTGTTAATCCTCTTTTCAATAATTTGACACGGTGTTTATCAAACAACGCAAGCATATCGAATAATAAGGATAATGTTTGATGGATTACGTCTATATCCGCCAGCTGAGACTTTTTGACGGAAGACTGCTTTGGAGCAGCCTTCCTGTCGTCGTACCCCTGCGGTCGGTTTCCTGTGTTTAACGCTTCGCAAACTTCACGGTATGCGTCGGAGGTGCTTATTTTATAGAATCTCGCGTACATTTCGAGCATACCTCCGTATTCGCCGCAATAATTGCACCGGTATACGTTCTTTTCAAAATTCAGGTTCATTTTTCCCCGTTTATCGCCGCAAAAAGGACATTCTGTATATATGTATACAGTATTCAGCGGTTCGCGCACGATTCGGAGATTCAGCAAAAAAGCTATATCTCTTATATCAAATGGAAAATCATAATCCTTCAAAAACATTGCCTCCTAACATAGAATTGGTTATTTATTTATTTTTATCAGCAAAAATCAGCTCGCTTTTTGCTCTTTTTGCTGTTTTTCATGATATTGGTACATTATGGCTGCTGCGGCTCTCATGATATTGTTTTTGCCTGTATAGCCGTTTTGCAGCCATTTAAGAGTACCCGGTCTTATATCCAAAACATCGCACATCGTCTTGCCTGTGCAACTGCCGGCGTCGACGACAACTAACCCGGCTTCTTCGAGCGTCATTATTTTTAAAATATCTTCTACCGGCGTATCTTTGGTATAATTTAAATTCTGCGGTGCGCCGTCCTGCGGCTGTACGGGTTCGGTTTCTTCGAAAATTTCCATTGAATTTATTTCGACCATATTCGTTCCGCCGGATTCTGCGGATTGTTCAGCGATTTCGTTTTGCTGTTCCGCTGAATCGGCAGCAGCGCGGTTCTCTGTCTGCGCTGCGGGTTCAGCCGTTTTCTGTTCAACAGAATCAGCGGGACCGGGAAATTCAGCTTGTTCTAATTCGCCCGCTTCATCTTTGGCGATTATGCTGTCTAAACTTTCCGGCTGCTGGTTTGCCGCTGTTGTTTCCGTAATATCGCAAGTTTCCGGCTGTGCGGGAACATTGCTTTTTTCCTGTTTCTGTTCAGCCGGAGCTTCCGTCTGCGCGGAAATTTCAGGCTGCTGGTTTGCCGCGCCGTTGCTTTTCGGTTCGGCTGTTTTTGAAACTTCCGGCTTCGCCGCCTGCGGTTTTTTATTAACCGGCGCGTCAGGCTTGACATTTGCGCTTATTGTTTTGCCGGCAGGGAGTTCCGCGCCGGATATTTCGGTATCGTTCTCATGGATTATATCGCAGAATTGGATTCCGAAACCTGCGTCGTTCAATACGCGGTGTTCAGCTTCTTCCTGTGCCGCTTGGATATGCAGCGGCTTTTTTCCGCCCATAGCATATTTTTCCGCGATGAAAACGGCAACGGGTTCTTTATCGTTCCTGTCCAAAAATAACTTTGCTTCGATAACAGCCATTTTGTCGGTTATTTGCAAATTGTTTTTTTGGATAGACCCTTTCGGATATTTGAGCCTGAACCAAAGCCTTTTATATTTCAAATCAAGATGCCATATTTCCTGATAAGTGCCGCTTGATACCGTTTTTCTTATAAAATTCAGCGGGTTAAACCCCGGCACTTTATTAAGCGCGGATACTGCGGGCTGTGTTTCATACATTGTGTTGTTTGGCGTGTTTGTTTTATTAACGTTCATTGATATTACTCCTTTTAATTTTAATTTAAATTTTATTTTACGCGTTATTGTCCATGCCGTTAAAAGCATGGTAATACCGCTCGATTCGGTTCCCAAGCAGAGTGTTCCGCTTGTCTGTTTTGCTTCTGTGTATCGCGATGAACAGCGAACTTTTCTGCCCTACGAGATACACGCGCTTTTTCGCCCGCGTGACCGCCGTGTATATCAGGTTCCGGTATAACATTACCATGTGCGCCGATAATACCGGGATAATCACCGTATTATATTCGCTCCCCATAGATTTGTGTATCGTAATCGCGTAAGCGAGTTCTATGATGCCGAGGTCGGCGGGCGTATAATCCACGAAACGGGATTCGGAAAACTCAATCGTCACAACAAGCTCGTTCTCGCCGTTATGCCCTATCGCACGAACAAAGCCGACGTCGCCGTTCGAAACAATGCCTTTGTTTTTCGTCTGCATGACGCGGTCGTTTACGCGGAATATTTTTTGCCCGGCTTTTATTTCCGGTATATCCTGCGAAGCCGGGTTGATAATTTCCCGTATGATTCCGTTTAATTTTTTAGCGGAAGCGTCGCCGTTATCTCTCAGCGGCGAAAGGATTTGAACATTTTCTATCCCTTCTTTTGCCGCCGTTTCAAGATAGATTTTTTGGATTTTCAAAGATGCCTGCTGCGGCGTATCGCATTCGTCGAGAATAAAATCGCTGCCGTAATACAGCTTCGTATTGTTTTCGTTGATGAATTTCGCGTTATACGCGATAAGGCTGTCTTTCGACTGGCGGAATATTTCGTCTAACACCGTCACGGGTATCAGACCGCAGGTAATAAGTTCCCTGAAAACATTGCCCGCTCCGACGCTCGGAAGCTGGTCGGGGTCGCCCACCAACAATACTTTCGTGCCGCGTTTCAAGCGCGAAAACAATTCCGACGCAAGCCACATATCCGTCATAGAAAATTCGTCTATGATGAGCAGGTCCGCGTCAATTTCGTCGGTTTTGTTCAAAAATCCTTTTTCGTCTTCGCCTGAAACAAGCCCAAGCGCGCTGTGAAGCGTTTTCGCGTTTTGGTACCCCGTGCTTTCAGCCATTCTGCGGCTCGCCCTGCCTGTGGGCGCGGTAAGCAGTATGTTATTGTTCCTGAGCCGCTGGAATAACTTTATCACAGCTTTTAATACCGTGGTTTTACCCGTTCCCGGCGACCCTGTTATAATAGAAAGATTGTGCTTGAACGCCATGATTACCCCGTCTTCCTGTTTTTTTGACAGGACGATGCCCGATTCTTTTTTTATATATTCCAGTTCTGACGATATATCAATTTCGAAGCTTTTTTCCGTCAGCATATCCGCGATACGATGGGCGGCAGAATCTTCCGAATCGTAACATCGAGGGAGATATACGGCGTTATTGTCGGCTTTCAAATCGCCGCTGACAATAATATCATATAACGCGTCCGATACGTCGCGGTCTGTAAGGCGCTGCTCCGGTCCGTCAAGTTTCTTGTTCAGCAGCGCAAGCGTTTCTTTGCACAATTCTTCCGTATCAAGAAATAAATGCCCGCTGCTGCGGCTTCCGCCGAGTACATGGAACAACGCGCCTTTGATTCTTGTCATACCGTTAAGCGGGCAGCCTGCCTGCTTTGCTATATCGTCTACTTTTATAAAGTCGAACCCCGGTATGCGGCACAGCTCATACGGATTTTCGCGTATGATTGATACGCTGCGCGCCCCAAATTCTTCGTGTATTTTTTGCGCTGTGTTGGCTGTAACCTTGAACGGCGCGAGATACGTCATCAAATTTCGGACAGCCCTGTTCTGATTATACGATTCTTTGATTTTTTCTAACTTTTCGCCCGTAATCCCTTTCACTTCGAGTAATTTTTCAGGGCAGGTTTCTAAAATGTCAAGCGCGTCCGCGCCGAATCTTCCTACAATATCCGATGCGGTTTTTTCGCCGATACCGGAAATAAGACCGGAAGCCAGATACCCTCTGACGCCTTCCGCTGTCCGCTGTATGATTTCTTCCCAATATTCGACTTCGAGCTGAAGCCCGAATTTTGAGGGCGTCCATTCGCCGCCGAACATTATTTCCACCGCGCTTGTTTTCGGCAGATTATATCCTGTCGCCGTGAAGCGTATCAGACGGTCCCGGAATTTATATGTGCTTCTTGCTTTGTCAGGTATGCCCGTGTCCGCCGTTTTCACGCTTATTACGCTGTAACCCGTGGTAGGGTCGTGATAAATCGTTTTGTCGTAGTTGCCTTTGTACGGCATTTAAATCAATCCTTTCATAAAATATTTTGTTTTACGCAGAGTCTTTCTCTTTTTCTTTCTTTTTCAAATAAAACCTGCGCTGCTCGGAAACGGTAACAAATTCGTCGTATATTTCCGGATACCTGTCTTTCAGCCTTTTCAGATTATCTTTATCAATCGCCGGCGTTAACACCGGATTGTATGTGACGACATAAGGAATACCCTCAACCTCGCAGGAAGCCGAACAGCTTCTGCCCATATCGTCGATTATCTGCCCTCTGATTCTTTTGATATTGGATTCGAGAGCTTTAACATGGCTGTCATATTCTTTTTTCGTTTCCTGAAGCTCAAGCAAACGCAGAATATTCGCTTTATTGTTTTCGCCGAGCATTATTTCCGGCGCGCTTGCGTCGGCGTTTCCGTGATGCCTGAGAACGCTTTCAAGCACAAGGTCTCCGTTCTCCCTGTAAGGCGGCGGTTTTTTTGCCAGCACATGGGTTTCCCAGAAATATTCTTCTAACGCAATCAATTCCGATTCGTACTCCAAATCGCGGTCGATACGCCTGATGATTACTTCGTCCTCGGTGTTGCCGTACAGACAGCAGTAATATACTCTGTCAAGATTCATGACCGCCATATAATGCCTGCCCTGTAATTCGTAATGCAAAGGAATAATCTCTGTTTTTCCGTCCCGCCATTTGTCTTTGTTATTGTAGTTCGTCGTTTTAATTTCGAGGATAACGGTTGTTTTATCTGATATATCCGCGAAATAATCTACGTCGGCTATCATAAACGGATACTTCGGGTGACGGAACATCTTTTTTATCTGATAGGGTTTATATCCTGTTTTAACATGGAATATTTTCGCTACCAAATCTTCAAGCAAATTGCCGATTTCTTTCTGAACCCAGTTATCGTCATCGCCGGTTGCCGGGGCAATATTCAGCTTGTATACCGATAGGTAAGGTTTTGAAGTTATCTCTACCTTTTCCCCCGGTTCGCACCGTGCATGATGGTTTCCCCTCACACGGCGCTCCATCGTAATAACAATTTTCACTAAAATTATAATTTTACACACTTCGGATTTTTGTTCTATTTACGCAATTCGCTCTAATTGCGCTTTTTCTCTTAATTTGTTGAGTTTTTCCATCATAGTTTTATCAAGGTCAAATTTATTGAGATATTCTATAATGGTATTCTCTTGTTTCGCGTGTATTAATTTATGGACTTCGATATGAACAATTTTCAAGTTTTGATACTTGTCTGTTCCGCCAAATTCAACTGGAATAATATGATGACAGTGTATTTCGTCATATTCTAATTCCCTTCCAGTCACCGCACACCGTCCATGTTGGGCTGCATACAGTGAAATGCGATTATCCATAAATTCAATGCTCGAATATATAATTGAGTTTTTCATTAGCCTGTGAAGAATATCCATATTAATGCCTAAAGGTTTGTGAATTTCTGCTCTACCTTCGGGCGTATATGAACATACACAGGATTTTTTATAATGGGGATTTTTATGAGTAACGTAAGACACTGGTACTAAAGGATTACCATTACAGTATCTTAGTGCTTTACTTTTCCCATAATGCTCTTTAATATATCCTTTTGCAGTGCCTATCCGGGATAAGGATAGCCCTCCACGCTTGGAATTTAATCTGTTTCTAATGACCTTATCCATTTTCCATGCGATTTTCTTGCAGTCAGTCGCACAACCTGTTGCATAACGGAAATAATTGTGTATTCCCATTACCATTGAATTGTATCTGATTGTATAAGCAAATCTGTCGATTTCGTCGCGGGGACGCTGTATCTTCTTAATTTGTTCTTTAAGATTAGATACTGTCCTTTTAATGGCTTTCTTACTCATGTGTGAAGAAACAACCCTTGTATCTCTTTTCGGTGTTGTTCCAATCTCGAAACCGAGAAACTCCATTTTTCTCTTGTTTAGGTTGATTACTTTTGACTTTTCGTTACTGGTTTTTAATTTTAGTCTTTCATTCAGCCATTTTTCCAGTGCTATAGCGATGTTTTTCGCGTCATTGTTTTTCCGGCAGAAAATGAGGAAATCATCAGCATATCTCACTATGAACATCTCTTTTAGTTTTGTTGTAATTTTCAGTTGCCTTCTTCTATTATTATGATTTGGCGTACCGTTGGAATTTTTTCCGACATAAAATTCATGCCGAGTTTTTGCAAATTCCCATTGACTTGCAATCCACCAATCTAATTCATTAAGAACAACGTTCGCCAAAATTGGACTCAATATTCCGCCTTGGGGCGTTCCCTTTGTCGGAATAATTTTCGTTTTATCTGGCATTACAATCGGTGCTTTGAGTATTTCAGAGATGATACACAAGAGTTTTTTATCTCTAATACCAATTTCCCATAATTGCTTTTTTAGTTTGCAATGGTCAACATTATCGAAAAAGCCCTCTATATCGACACTGACAGCATAATACAACTTTTGTTGTTGTGTTAATTTGTAGCATTGAGCGATAGCGTTTTCTGCTGACCGATTGGGACGAAATCCATTACTTCTCTCATGAAATTTCGCTTCACAGATTGGCTCTATTATTTGGAGAATACATTGTTGTGTCAATCTGTCTAAGAAAGTTGGTATACCGAGAGGTCGCATTTTACCGTTAGGTTTGGGAATTTCTTTCCGCCTAACTGGTTTTGGTTTGTACCACGCCAATTTTGCTTGTATAGTGTTAATCAATTTATCTTCTGACCATCTTTCAATATTTTTGATAGTTAAACCATCAACACCCGGCGTTTTACTTCCTTCGTTCCGTTTTATATTACGATATGCGAGCATAATGTTTTCTCTGGCAGTGATATACACCATCAGGTTATCGAAAACTTTACCCGTTTTGCTATCCGCAAATAATTTATCTGTTATTACGGTCATGTCATAATATTCTGCGTGACGTAGTTTTTCCTTTTTGAGCTGTTTTTCCGAAGTCAACACAGGCATCATCCCCCTTTCATTGTAGAGGACAATTTTCTTTGTCATACTCGAAGCTGCATTTAATTATAATGTAGTTTTCCTTGTTATCCGACTGGTGGCTATCCCTCCACAGTTTATTATCACTGCTTCTAAGGTACTGTGCCACCACTCTCCCCACGGCTTCAATAGCTTATATGTTTCGTCTATTTATATCCCGAATAAAGGGATAAGCCGTTGGTTTCCACGTTCCGATATTCCTATCTCTGCATTTGGCATTAGGTGCTTACTATGAGCCTGTTAGCTTGATGATGCCTATAACATCATAAGGTTTTTCATAACTACGAATTTTACTAAACCTCACTAACTGCGTTTTAAATCGCCCTCATACATTTCTGTATGAGCCTATTTTAGACCCGTACATTCGCAAGTTCGTCAGTGCTTTTCACGCACATTCTCACCATAACCAGTTTATAGACCCCCGTTCTATAGGCAACACCACCCACCTCTGGATAGCTTTCGATGTGTGGTTTTATTCACACATTACGGTTGCTTTCAATCGACTTCACCGAGCGTCTGACCGTGGCAGTTTCCCGCCATCGCCAGTCGGAGTATTAGGGGAGCGTTTCAAGGCGTTACCCCATCATTCCACTCTTCAGATTATCAGTTCTACTAAACTAATCTTCACGTTCAATTTAGTGCCTAACCTTTTCAGTTAGGAACGTGTCGCACCATAATAAAGGTCTCTCGCAGTAGTAAAAGGCGATACGCCCAGAACTGCCGCCGCGTCGCTGCCGCCGATACCTGTCCGGCGGTATTCAAGCCATTTTTGTTTCGTAATGGTTTTTGTGCTTATAATACTGACAGGCTCGAAAGCTTTTTGATTATCCGGCATATTTTTTTAATTCCTCCCTTTCTTTTTTCCAAGACAGAACGCGGCTGTAAACAGTCGGCTATCCTATGATTTTTCCGCAGTTTCATTTCAAATCCCACTCCTTCTTTTAAAAATATATATTCCTTCAGCCGTTCGGCTTTTAGGCAAAAAAAAAGCGAGAACGATACACAACCGAAATAAATTCCCGGTTTCCGTCCGCATGAAATCAATGCAGACTGTGTTCATTCTCGCGTATAGCAGGGCGAACCCTGTAAAAATAAAAATCGCCAGTAACTCAGCTCTCACCCGTATAAACAGGCATAGCTATACTACTGACATTTACATACAAACTTAACAACGTGTGCAATGCAGATATATAAAAATCATATCCGCCGTACAAACCAAAAACGGCTCGTAAGTCCGAAGACCGCGCACAAAAATCATTTACGGTTACATTATACCACAAGATATTGTGTTTGTCAAGTCTTTTTTTGCTATATGTTGCGTTTTTTTGGAATTTAGATACCGTCTTTAATAAAAATTTCAGACAACTCTAAAAAAACGGCGTATATATATATTGTATAAGGAAGCTTTTGCATGATTTTATTTATTGCTTTCGGAATAAAATAAAAAAATAAGGCTGGATTCGTGTTTTGAACCCAGCCTTGAACATTGCGGTTTATTTTTTATATTTCCGCGTATCCGTATTTCCGCTTAATTTTTTTTGCGGTATCCGCTCCGAAATATTCGGCAGCAATTTTAATAGCTTCCTCATCGTTGCAAACATAGCCGCATTCGTAATTGCCGAATTCATAATCATATACTTCTTGAGGTGAAAATAATTCCGGTATTTTTTTATTTTTTTCGTCTATACGGTTTAAAAATTCAGTTATATCTTCTTTTACGCCCACCATACCGCCAAAAGCGCTGACTAAATCTTTTGCTTCTAAATTGGTGTTGAATTTTTTATTTAAAACAGCTAAATTTTCATCAAATTGTTTGTTGCTGAAAGCAAAAAATATTTTTAAATCGTCGGTATTAACTTGTTGTTTTTTATAATCCTCATACGTCATACCCTGCCTTGATTCCGCTAAAACAGACGATACCAATTTATCCAGATAATTATAGAAGACCATGCTGTCATTGCCGGTATAATGGTAACTCCATCTGCTGCGTTTTTCGCTGTAATACATATCGTCCAGCGAATGGATAATCCAGCCCTGCGTTTTGAGCGGCACTGCTATTTCATGCTTTCTGAATAATTGCATAATCAAGGATTTATCGTTGATTTTATCGTTATCGACTGTTTTTTTATTTAAAATACGATTTTCAGCCGTTTGTACCGCTTGCTCATATTTTTCTTTATCAGCGGTTTCTTCAGCAATCCGCCGGGCTTCGCGTTCCGCGTCAGCTTTTTGGTATTCGAGTTTACGCGCTTCATAAATCGGCTTGTTGTGCTGCATAGCCTCATCATACCGACCTAAAACATTCGCAAACCCTATGTCGGCAATTCTTATCGGGTCAGTCATACTCTCGTTGAAACGCCGTTCAATTTCGCCTTTTATACCGTTTTCAAGCCCTGTGAGCCATTTTATTGTTTCGTCAAACCCATTACCCCCATTCATTTCCACCATATAACCTTCGCATAAAATATATAATGTTTGAAACGTATCGCCTGCTTTGTTAAGCGTGTATAGTTTGAAGCCGTTTTCGTTATATATTTGATAATAATAATGCTTTTTCCCGTAAACATCTTTGGCAAATATAATATTTTCGTTTTTAGTTTTGGGAAAAACATCTTTTTTCAGTTCATCGGGGCGGGTATATCGCGGACATTTGCCTGCCTTTGATATTTGCGACTGGATAATCTCGTTAACGGCTGTTAAACCCTTTTTTTCAGCTAAAGTTTTGAAATCAGTATTGATACTGCACATCCGTAATCCTGTTTGTCCCTCATAAAGACCGTCTTTATAGGTAAATAAATCTAATCCCATCTCGTTTTTATACGGTTTCGCTTTTTCCACGGCTTCAAAACCGGATTCCTTATAAATATAATATACGCTTGAATGTTTTGACATAATAATATCCTCCTGAAATTTTTTTGGATTATAGCGGGCGCGGAATATGCAGCTCCGCGCCGCCAATTAATATTTTTTTGTTTGATATGATGCCGTTGATTTATAACTTTATAAATTTACGCCCAAATAAAGAATAGTCCGCCGATTTTTTTTAACCGGTTTATTACTTTATTGATATTAAATTTACTCTCTAAAAAATATTCTTTCATCAAATTTTCAATAATAAAATCACGGCTCGGTATATTCCGGTTTTTATTATAATTCCGAATAAAACGTATGCCCGAAATTTTGCCTGCACTCAGGGCAAAGTATATTGGGGTCAGGGCTGCCGTTCTTTTTGCCGCAATATTTACACGAGTTTTTATCGCTGTGAAAAACACGCTCCGAAAAATCCTCGTCAGGGATTCCGAATATGCCGTGTCCTGATTCACGGGAACACATATACTCATTTCCGTCTTTTATTTTTATAAAATTGATACAATTTTTAGGCTTGCTTCTGTTGAAACCGGTAAGCTGTACTTCGTCGCCTTTATAAAGTGCTTTCTTGCCGAAGTGTTCGGGTTTGAATCCATAAAAATTACAATGCTTATCCCATTCCTGTTTTAAATATTCATCGCTGTTTTTCATTCCGCTTGATATTTTAAATTTAATGGTCGCGTCCGCTTCATCAAACGTACCGCCGCCGAAACGAATTTCGACTCCATGTTTTCCGCCTACTTCTTTAAGCGCGTTCTCTAAATCTTTCTCAATAGATTTTAATAAATTTTTGTTTAACATTTTGATTTCTCCTCTTTTTAATTTTTTTGTTAAAATATATCCTTCAGCCGTTTGGCTTTTAGGCAAAATAAAAAAGCGAGAACGACACACAACCGGAATAAATTTCGGTTTCCGTCCACATTAATAAATGTGAACCATGTTCGTTCTCGCTTACAATCAGGGCTATCCCCGTAAAAATAAAATCGCTGACAACTTCAGAATAAAACGGGCAAATTCAACCAAATCCGCCCGTTTTACGCTTATTTATTTACTTTTTCTTTGAATACGCTTCCTGCTGAAAACGCCGGGCTTTTAGACGCCGCGACTTGTATCGGTTCGCCGGTGCGCGGGTTTTTTACTGTTCTCTCGCCGCGTTCGCGCCGTTCAAATGAGCCGAAACCCGTAATCTGCACTTTTTCGCCTTTGGCAACGGCGTCTATAATAACATTCGTGAAGTTTTCGACTATCGTTTCAACGTCGGCTTTTTTTATGCCGGACTCTTTCGCGACCGCGCTTAATAACTCTGTCTTATTCATGCTTTTTCTTCTCCTTGATACTATTATTTGATAAATGCTTTTCGTATAGGGATTTTATAACAATATTATATCATATACCCGCTGTATTGTCAAGCTTTTGAAATTTATGGGAGCGGCACACAATAGCATTGTTAAAGAAACCCCCAAATCACGATATTTATGAAATCGCTTTGCTTGATTTTGTGTCTTGTGAATTGTTGACTTTGCTGTCAGTATAATTAACATAATCTTTCCAATATAAGAAAACTTTTTTACCTCTCCTGTGTTCATCAAGCGCAAAGTCTACATCATTAGAACCTTTCGCGCCGATTCCGTCTGACTCAACATAATAAAGATAATCTAATGGGTTCCATTTATTTGGCTTCTCCCAATGTTTAATAATTTCTTTTCTTGTTATATACATAAAATACCCTCCTGTAAATATTTTATTATTTATTCATGTACTCCGCGTAAAGTCCGCCGAAGATTTTCGCGAAGCGTAATGAACCGCCCAAAGGCAGCGTAATATGAATAAACGCCGCCTTTGTTACGATTGCGCAGTATGTTTATTTGTATTAAATAAACATCAAAAACTATTCGTCATTTTTTCTCCTATTCCACCAACCGCCGCCTGAATATGCCCAATAAATTTTACCGTCTTCTGTCATTCTTACATTGTAAGCATATATAGTCCATCTGTCTGAAATTCTTTCCAGCTTATAATATGAACCTTTTTGAATATCGCTTAAACATTTATACGCTGCGCCGCTTTCTGTCGTATATATTTCTCCTTTTTTTAACATGGAAACTCCTTTCTATCCGATATTATACCGGCTTATATTCATTTTTAATCATAATGTGACGCCTGTTATTTTAAACAGGCGTCACATTATGTTTTGTTTATTCGTTATCGCCGACGCCGTTCTGTTCGCCGGTAAACCGAAAATCATCTGAAACCCAGATTTTATCATCGGAACTGTTTCCGGCTTCCAATAATTTTATATCGTTGCTTAAATTTATTTGCAATCCCTGGCGTTCCGCAGCTATATAAAGCAGATTTACTTGTTCATTATAACTTGCCTGCAACTGAGCTAATTTAGTATTAAACGAATTTTCCAGACCTTTATATAACATTTGATTAATTGTTAATCCCCGGATAAAATCGTCGTAGCTATTTAAGAATGTTTGACATTCCGCGACAACTACCATTTCGTCCTGTAAATGCAAGTTTAAAATTTTCTTGTGCAGCTCGTTTGAAAATTCCCTGTACCCGTTATGGTAAGTACGAAAATCATTAGCATTTATCACTTTTTGCCATGCCGTAAAATTTTCGTGCCAGCCGAATCTGTTTAATTCGCGCAGCTCTGCTTCAAATTCTTCGAGATATTTTTTATACAGCTTCGTATTACCGAAAAGCATATATTGAACAAATAACTGTTTGAATCCTATTCTTTTTGCTAAATCTTCGTTGTTCGCCGCTTGAAAAACAATATCGTGTAAATCGTCCAGACATGGATACTCGTCTTCGCCGGCTTTCAATCTTGATACCGCTAAATCCATCAGCCACATTTTTTCGCCGTAATCGCTGACAGCGTCGAATTGCTCTTTGAGTTTTGTGCCTTTACCGGTGTAATAATAATCCTGGTTATCGTAGCTGACATCGGGAAACATTTCGCTTATAATCCCCGCTTCCTCGTTGTTATATATACCGCATAATTTTTCGTAGATATCATGCGCCGTTGAATATTTCGGCGTTCCATTGTCGAATATATCAACCATTGCTTTTTCACCTCTCCGTAAGCATTTTTTTATTATTTATTGGCATATCCCGCGTAGAGTCACTTTATCGCCTTGCGGCTATGATTTTTTTGGCATAGGTTTCCATTATTTCTCCCATGTTTCATCAAATGAAGCTAACTCATCGAGAATTTCTTCGTAAATGACGATTAATTCGTCTTCTGTTTCTGAATTTATTAAATTGTTTATCAAATCCCCGTTTATTTCTTTTAAAAGCAAAAGCGTTTTTAATTTTTCGTTTTGCGCCGCTATTTTATCAGCTACGCTTTCAGCATATAAATTTTCGCAGTTCTCCCAAGCCTTGATATCTTTTTCGCCTTTCGCGATATGCTCTTTGATAATTCTTTTTATTTTATCAAACGCCAGTATTTCATTATCATCTTCGGAATCCAAATCGCTTATTATATCGCCGCACAGGACTTCATCGTGTTCCACAAATACATCGACTGTTTCAGAATACAGTCTTGCTAAGCCGTGTTTCATAAATAGTTTGTCAGGAACACTGCTCATCGCATCACCCCAATTATAACCGCCGCAGGCATAATCCAATGCTTCTTTTGCATTTTCAGTGCCGGAAGTAACAAATTCTTTCACAGCGTTACGCAGCGCTGTTTCAGGCTGCTGAACTTCGTCGCTTATATTGAATGTTTCTATCCATTCGGTGATATTTTTTATATTACTCCGGTCTTGAATAACCAAGTTTAAAATTTTAGCCATTATATTAATACTCCTTCTGATTTTATAAAATAAATTTTTACGTATAAAGTATCCAGCGGCATTTTTGCCCTGTCGGATACCGTTCCGGCATCACTCTGGGGCGGGACGGACTGTTCCAGCCGTTTGGACTCGGCTGCGTGAACCCGTCCATTGTGAACCCTACTGCTTTAAGGCTGCTTCCCGGTTCATGCGGCAGCGTGTAAGTTATGAACCGTCTGTAGCCCATGCTCCGACCCGCTGATATTGCTTTCGCGTATAATTTGCTGCAAGCGTTAGGCTGCTCCGGCAAAACGCAGCAGCGGTTAAGCTCCAATGTAAATTTGTCGTCCTGCGCTCTCGCTTTCGGCGTGCTTGCGATGAGAACACCGGCAAGTATACCGAACCGCAGCAAACCTATAGAAAATTTGTGGCTCTGCGGGGCGGAGCAGTGCCTATGATATTTATTGACAAATTCACGGGCAAGCCGGTACGGTATCGGATAATATTCATCGTAAAACAATTCGTCAGATTCGGAATACTTTAGCAAACGGTTATAATTATCGTTTGTTTCGACAATCACAAATCCGCCGCCGAGCCGTAACACTTTTACCGGTTCTTGTCCTGATTTTTTCAGCCGGACGCCTATGCGTTCCATAAATAATTCGTTTAAGTCAATTTTTATTACCGGGTGCGACAAAAATACCGGATTCCTGCTGACAGGCGGTTGTTCCGTTGTATTAAAATGAAACACTTTCATATTATACGGAAGCCTCCATTCAAGCCTATCCATCATTTCGTCAAAAGCATAATCGTCGAATACCTGCTGAGTCCGATGCCATACGCCGTTTATTAAAAAACAAAAGACATGATAAGGACCCGAATTATACATTATTAATACAATCCTCTCCTGTTAAATATATGGATTTCCTTTTATTTTTATGGTCGTACCACGGAGTTTCTCTTGCATTTAATTCCCATTTGGAACAAGAATCTCCTATACACACGCTTATATATAATCCTTTTTCTTTATTTTCTTCGGTATCGGTTTTAAGAAAACAAATTGCCGTACTATTCATTAAATTGGTCATTCTGTGCTTACAGGCAGCGCATTTTTTATGGATTGGATTATAGCAGCAATTATCTTCATGTTCCTGCGCTTGTTCTTTTGTGTTTGCCTTAAATATTTCATCTCCATGAACAATCGTCATATAACCGCAATAGCCGCAAGTATATTTTACAATATTAGTTTCTTTCATTATTAATTCTCCTCATATTTTTAAATTCGTTTATAATTATTTTGTGTGGTAAATTTGGGTTTTTAATATTGCAGGGAAGCGATAACCGCTTCCTCCATTGATATTATTTTTAACTCAGTTCGTATTCTGACTTTCCTCGTACTCCCGTTGTGATTGGCGGCGACGATTCTTCATGGATAACATGTCCTGTTTCATCCGTAAAATAATAATAAATCACGACGCCTTCCAGTTCTTTTCGAAGTTTATTCAGATGTTCTGTTAATTGCTCTTGCCTTGTCAAAATATAACCTTCGCCGGTAATTTCGTATACATCTTTTTTTTCTTTAATCGGTTCCACATAAAAGAACCGTTTATTTTCCCAGCCGTGAAGCGGCTCAATGACAAACCAAAAAGTACCGCCATGTCTTATATCATAATCTTTAACACGAAAAAATCCTTGTTTTGTTATATAATTTTTTCTTTGTATGCTTCCTTTTCCCATTCAAATATTCTCCTGTTCATTTAAATCATTTTATAAAAATTCTATGGTTTATCTTATATCTCTGCTGTCTTGTATTTTTGACGCATGGATAATGACCGCACCATATTCTTCGGCGGCTGATTGCCAGTTTTCCATATTAATTATAGGTTTTTTTCCGTCAATCGCTCTCCACTCATGCGCCCGTGCGACTGCGCTATCGTCTACTAAATAGTACCATACGCCTTGAACGAAAAACATACGCACCCAGTTCATTCTTAATCTGTTGATGCCGAGTTTATGGGCTTTATTTGAAAAATCAAACGCAACCCTATCAGGCACGTTGTATATAGTATCAACTCCGGTTATCATGCCGGCTGTTTTGCCGTATTCGTTCAGTACAGCAATGGTACTTTTGCTTATTTTCAGTCGTTTATCCGCAAGGTCGTACATTATCATGATTTTTTTCCCTTTCTTCTTGTTTCATTTTATAAACGTGCATGACCGCAAAAAATTCCAAGTGTACTTTACTTATTAAACACGTTCCGTCGTATATATTCGGAATAATTGTTTTTAAATCATTTTTCACCTTTTCTTCCCATGCTTTGCTTTGTTTTTCCTTTTCGCGTTTATCATTTTCCCATTCTTCTTCCTTTGTTTCGTAACACGCTTCCCAATCATTGAAACTGAAAAAGCTTTTTTCAATATACTCGTTTGACATGATATGGTTCGCTCGTAAATTTATCGTGTCAACATAGTATTTTTGTCCGTCTCCTGTGCCGCAGTCTACGAAACCGCCCCGTGCGATTATTTGCATTGCGAAATTTTCACTTTCAAATTCTTTTTCTTCTGTTGTAATCATAATAGTTCGTTCTCCTTCTCTTTTTGTTTAATATATCCTTCAGCCATTCGGCTTTTAGGCAAAATAAAAAAAAGCGGGAACGACACGCAACCGAAATAAAATTCCAGTTTCTGTCCGCATTATTATTAATGCAGACCGTGTTCATTCCCGCTTAAAATCAGGGTTATCCCCTGTAAAATAAAAACCGCCGGTATTCAGCTTAACCCGTATAAACAGGCATAGCTATACTACCGACACTTACATACAAACTTAACAACGTGTGCAATGCAGATATATTTTTTATATCCGCGGTACAAACCTCAAAAGGGTTCGTAAGTCCGAAGACCGCGCACAAAAATCATTTACGTTTTCTATTATACCACTATATATTGTGTTTGTCAAGTATTTTTACTCTGTATTTTGTATTTTTGAGAATTTTGTGAAATATATCAATCCCTTTTTAAAATGATTTTTACATTCTAAAAAGGGATTGAATAAATCAAGAAATAGTTTCAGTTTTGGAGCTTCATTGTTCTGCTATTCTCTTAATAGGTATCAGCAAATCACCCTGTAGTTCTCCTGTTCCTGGTTTTAAATCTCCGTTTATAGCGTGGTAGCAATCTAAACATTCACCAAATAATGGCCGTCCATCATCGGCTATTTCGAATTTTTCGATTTCATTGACCCATTCGGCGAGAGCGCGAAAGCCCTCAACATTATCGACTCCTGCATATGCGGCGTATAAGCCTCCCTCAAAAGTCTTTTTTGTTAAAAACGCAGGCAATTCCATATCATCCGGAACGGATATCCAGTTCTCGTCCGATTGTGTATCCAAGTCTTTTAAATCTTCTATGGAGCAGTGAAAAACCGTAAACAATCTTACATCCGGTTTGATTTTTAAGAATCCGCTTTCCTGTACAAATTTCTCGAAGATTTTTCTTTCCTCCTCGCCTATCACACCATGAGCAGCTACTGTCATCGGCGGCACGTAAATTATCCGAACCTGACCGTCACTGCGCTTTAACTTGTTTAAAGTTTCATTTGCTTTGTTTAATTTTTCCATTGTTGCATTCCCCTTTACATTATTAATTTTATTTTCGGGAAATGAAAGGGAACTCACTACCGCAAGCATGGTTTTGTCATTCAGTAAATCAAATTTTAGGTGTATATCCGCTTTTTCCTGCAGCCCGTCGACTAAGCGTGCCAGAATTGATTTAACGTCAGACAAAGCTGTTATCTGTTCGTCAAGCTCGATGATGTTTTGCTTGAAGATTTCAATAACCGCTGCGGCGTTTTGATTATTCAGAACGTCTTTTATTTGTTTCATCGGGATTTGCAGTTTACGCAGGACGATGATTTGCTGTAGACGTCTTACAGCCGTTTCATCATATAATCTATACGAAGAATTTTCCTTACGTAAACTTTCTATCAATCCGATTTCTTCATAATAGTACAACATTTGCCTTGAAATACCATACTCCAATGAAACTTGTCTGCTGCTTATTAATTCCATGATTGCTACCCCTTTCTGTTTCCTTGATTATAGTATACAATGTAAAACGGTTTACCAGTCAATGACTATTTTGTGAAGAAAATATAAATTTTTTGCACTTTATTACTCTGCAATTCTCTTAATAGGTATCAGCAAATCAACCTGTATAACATCCTTCTTAATCTTATTATCTTTCTCGTAGTTTGAAATATAATTACCATAATTCAACAATTCCTGAAACAATAGTCGTTCATCATCAAATTCATATTTTTCGCTTGCATTAATCCATTCAGCGAGAGAACAAAAGTCCTCAAGAATCCCGTTTCTTACCAAAAGTACGGCGTATAAACCTCCTTCAAAAGTCTTTTTTGTTAAAGGTACTTTTACTTCCATATCATCCGGAATGGATACCCATACCTCGTATTCTGAACCTTTTTCTCTTAATCTTTCAACAGGCTCGGATTTTAAATATTCTTTGGAAAAGTTATTTGCCACCATTCCTCTGGCGTCAGGTTTGATTTTTAAGAGCCCGGTTTCCCTTACAAATTTCTCTATCCTATCGCCTTTTCCAGTGCCCGCTACACCGCGAGCGTAAGCTACCATCATTGGCGGCAGGTAAATTATCCGAACGTCGCTGTCCTTTAGCTTGTTTAGAATTTCGTTTGCTTTGTTTAATTCGTTCATTGATACTTTCTCCTTTACATTATTAATATAATTTTTGGAAAAAGAAATCGAGTCTGCAATGGAAAGAGCAGCCGTATCGTTCAATAAATCAAGTTGCAGAACTGTGTCAGTTTTTTCCCGCAGTTCTTCCGCGAATCGCGTCAATATGGATTTGACCGTAGATAGCGACGTTATTTCTTCATCAAGCTCGCTTATGTTTCGCTCGAAAATTTCGACGGTTGCCGCAGTGTTTTGATTATCAAGAATTTCTTTTATTTGTTTCAGAGAAATTCTTGATTTACGCAGGAGAATGATAGAACGAATCTGTTTTACAGCCGCTTCATCATAAAATCTATACGCGTTATCGTCGTTTCGTGTGCTTTGGATAAGTCCGATTTGCTCGTAATAACGTAATGTTTGTATCGAAATATCATATTGTTTTGCTACTTGACCGATTGGTTGCAGTTCCATTTTAAAATCCTCGTTTCTTTTTCTTTGTATTATTAAGTATAAAGGATAGAGCGGTGGTCGGGTCAATGACTATAAAGTGAACAAAATATAAACTTATTGCTTATATAATTTTTCTAATTATTGTATCATAAAATTTTGAATAAAATAAACATTGCTTTTATTCGATTTTCATGTTATAATAGCGATGAAGTTTGTTATACTGATAAATTTTATGGTAAACGAATAGTATTTATATAATGTGCAAGAGGGAAAGAAATTGGAAAAAAAGAGCCAACATTTCCTCTTTTTTTTATTATCTTAAAAAAAGCAACGCAAAACATTTCGACGTGGTTTATAATAGTTACATGGAGGTGAATTACATGCATGTAGACCCCATTTGCAAAGCCATAGCGTATATCGAATGCCACGTAGCCGAACCGGACCTGTATCCGGTCGAATTGGCAAATTTGGCGGCATTGTGCCATTTTGCCCCTAACTATTACCACCAAATATTCACGCTCGTCACCGGTCGAACCGTAGCCGCGTATATACGCGAACGACGGCTCTTACAGGCGGGAGTTCGGTTAGCGCAAACCGACACGTCTGTCACGGAAATCGCGTTGGACTGTGGTTACAGTTCGTCTCAAGTGTTTTGCCGGGCGTTCAAGCGGCAATTCGGACTTGCCCCCACAGACTATCGACTTCGCGGACAAGCCCCGGAGATTATTTCGGTGGAGAAAATTATTTTACAACTACAAAACAATCTGAAAGGAAGTGCAGCTATGAAAGACATGCTTAAAATAATCAAAGAATTAACGAAACAAATCGCCCAAGCACCCGAAAACGCTAATCTTTATTACCAGCGCGGGACATGCTACCGTTGGTTGGGAAAGAGGGACGAAGCCATCGCGGACTTTAGCCAAGCCATTGAATGGATTATTCATAATGACGCACCCGGTTTGGCGGACCAAACCACCGCTGCGGAGATGTTCGAAACGGGCATTAAAGCCGTGGATTTGCTTTGCCCCTACGCGAAAGGCGGCAAAATCGGCTTGTTCGGTAGCAATAACGGCAGCAGCGGGGGCGTGGGCAGAACCATTTTAATTATGGAGCTGATTTACAATATCGCGAAAAATTACGGCGAGTATTCCGTGTTCACCGGGGTGGGCGAAGAAAATATTGACTTGTACAATGAAATGACCGATTCGGGTGTTATCGACAAAAATGTGCTGGTGTTTGAACATACGAACGAGCCGCCCGGTGTATGTATGCGTGTTGGCTCTTCGGGTCTTACTCTGGAGGAATATTTTGACCAAGTGCCTGGGACAGTCGTGCTGCTGTTCATTGACAATATCTTTCGTTTCGTGCAGACGGGCAGCGAGGGGTTGACCCTGCTGGGGCGTGTTCCCAATGCCGTGGGCGGTTTGCAGGAACGCATTGCGTCGGTGCAGGCCATTTATGTGCCGTCCGGCGATTTCAACGACCTCGACGCGGCAACTAATTTTACGCAATTAGACGCCACTACGGTGATGACACGGGAGTTGTTCGAAAGCGGAATTTATCCCGCCATTGACCCGTTGAAATCTTCTTCGCGTATTTTGGATGCGTCGGTGCTGGGCGAAGAACATTACCGAACGGCTTTGGACGTTAAAAATATTTTGCAGCGTTATGAGAATATGAAAGATATTATCCAAACTTTGGGTATGGACGAATTGTCCGAAACCGACCGCCTAATGGTCGAACGCGCCCGCAAGGTGCAACGATTTTTGTCGCAGCCGTTCTCGGCTGCGGAGTATTTCACCAATACGCCGGGGTGTTACGTTCCCGTGGCGGAAACTGTACGCGGTTTTCGAGAAATCATGGACGGCAGGCATGACGAAATTCCAGAAGGCTTGTTTCTGAGCGTGGGTACCATCGACGATGTAACCGAAGCGTTCATAAAATCTCGCGAATGCGGCAAAAAATAAGCATTTTTTGGGGATTAATGAAATTTTGGCATATTCGCAAAACAATTATTAGGTTCGCAAAAATAAAAATAAGAGAACGCGGCAACTTATAAAGTACCGCGTTCTTTCTTGCTTATTTATATATTTCTCGGGCGTTTTATTTCTGTATATCGTGTAAAACCGTTTTCGCCAAGCACTTTTTTCCGCAGCAGGCTATGCCTATTTTATACGTCGGCAGCGGCGAGTCTTTTAATTCGTGCCAGTATTCTTTTTCGTCGATTTGCTTGAGCGCATCCGTGACTTTTTTCTCTAACGCCTCGTTTTTTTCAGAATCCGCAACTTTAAACTCCAGTATCGCGTTATAACGCCCCGTCCGCAATAAAATATCCGCCCTGCCTAACCCCGCTTCACGGTTCGATTTACACTCATACCCTAAAGAATACAATAATCCGAAGAAAAATAAATGATATAATATTTCTACGTTATCCTTGATTATATCGTGATAAGACAGCGTCATGCTTGCGAACTCTGTCAGCCGTTCGCTGAACTGTTCGGTATCGGCGATGTTACGAAAAATGCCGATGATTTTAGAGGCTGGTTCTTTATATTGTTTATCAAGGAATAACCGCGCCCATAATCTCTTAGCTTCTTCGTTTGGAATAAAGACGTTATAAAAGTTTGCGTCGAGTTTCTCAAACGACAAATACCCGGCTTGCACCGCCAAAGTATAAAAAGAATTATCCGTGCAGTCCGATATATTTTTCAGATGTTCCATATTAAGCTGCGAATCAAGCGTTGTTTCGTAACGATAGCTCCCGTCTTCAAGCATACGGGCGATAGATTCTGTCCTTGAATGATTCATCAAGTCAGACAGCAGGCTTGCGTTGCCAGTCAGCGACCAATAGCCCGTCAAACCATCCTCGGGGCTGCGTAAATAACTCATCACCGAATAAATATTATACAGCGATTCTTTGCCGACTCGCATATTGTTGTACCATTTACGCACGCCGTCTATTTCGTTTTCCGGGATTAATTCAATCAACTCTTTCTCTGTCAGCGAGAAATCCGCGTCGTATATATTTGATTTTAATATATCGTATACCTGAAGATTATTCAAGCCGCTGAACATATTTTCTTTGGCAATGCGGGTAACTCCGGTCAATACTGCTTTGCCGAGCGACGGATTATCTTTCAAAGCCGCGCCGAATATATCTGTGACCCATTTTTTGAGATTCGTAAATTCGGGCGAATCTATATGGTCCATCAGGAATTTATCATACTCGTCTATGAGAATATATGGTTTCACGCCATACGCAGTATGCAGATTAATTGTCAAGTCAAGCAATGCGCCGGTAGTAGTATTATTTTTATCGCTGAAATAATTAATCAGCTCTAAACTAATTTGCTCTTCTTTCAGATATTTCCGGGAAATCTTTTCCAAAGTTACTTTAAACCGCCATTTATAGTCGTCCGGTTTTAAGTCTTTGAAACTCAAATATATCACAGGATATTTATTAACCTGACTAAACACCGGGCTTGCTTCTGCGTACAGCCCTTTAAATAAATGCGCCGTGTCCTGCTTGCAGTCCAAAAATGCCGCCAGCGTGTTCATATTGAGAGATTTCCCCATTCTCCGGGGTCTTGTGAACAGCAGGACATCACTGGCGTCCTCTAATACGTGCTCTACGAACATCGTTTTATCGACGTATAAGTTGCCTTTTTCTATAAAATCCGCAAACTGACTTGACGATACGTTTATACGGCTCTTATCTCCGACATACATATTTATTTCCTCCCAGCTCATTATTTTTATTATTGTAATTATACCATGATTTCGATAAAAAATAAAGCTTTATTTTGTAAATTCCGTTATTTGATTTTTATGATAACATTGCTTTTATTTAATTTTTATGTTATAATTATAATAGAGAACAAAGTTTGTTGTATTGATAAGTTTTATTCTCTGCGGTATATAAAATTTTATTGGTAACGAATAGATTAATATTTTGTACGGAATAATCGGAACTTATTATATATGTCAAACACTTTTGACATACGAAAGTTAGGCAATGTCCAACACCTTTGATAGATATATTTTATCTTTGCTGTTATAATATAAGTGCAGGAGGACACTTGAATGGAGATTGGAAAACAAATAAAAAAATACCGCTCGGAAATGGGGGTGTCACAAGAAGAATTGGCAGAGCGGATATTTGTGTCCCGCCAAACAGTTTCAAATTGGGAAAACGATAAAAATTACCCCGATTTAAAAAGTTTATTATTGTTAAGTTCTCTCTTTGGTGTTTCTCTTGACATATTAGTCAAAGGAGATATTGAGCAAATGAAAGAAGAAATTAAAACAGAAGATATAAAATATGTTAAACGCAGTTACAGTATCCTTAATATACTATTTTTAATTTCACTGGTATTATTCCCTCCGCTCATGGTATTACCATTATTAATGAATAGTCTTTGGTTTTTATATACAGCATGGGGAATTGTTGTTTTGCTGAGCGCAGCATTAATATTTTCTGTCTTCCGGGTTTTTAAGATAAGAAAAAAATTTGATATTAAATCTTATAAAGAAATTGTTGCCTTTTTTGAAGGCAAACCGCTCAGCGGAACTGATAAACAGAGTGCGCGTGAGGATAAATCACATAATAAACGAGAGTATGCCATGGTAGCTTTATATTTGGTTCTTATATTGGGTTCTGTGGGTTTTTTACTTTTTAAAATTTTTGGCTAATCCATTGCTGTGCAAACTAAGCATTTTTATCCGGCGTTTTATTGATACGCCGAAATCTGCTGTGAAAGAGTGCCGACCGCATATAACGGCAAATTCAACAGCCAATCCTCTTTTTTGTAGTCCGTCATAGCCGTTCTTACGGACAGCATCGGGGAAAACTTATCCCTGTATGCTTTCAGGCTTTTGGACTGCAAGTTTACTTCGGCTTTTACTTCGAGCGGAACGACCGATTTTCCGTCGCTCACTATAAAATCAATTTCCGATGTGTTCCGCTCGTTCGTCCAATAATAAGCGTTAAAAGATTTTTGAGGCTTGATTTGCTGTAAAACATACTGCTCGCTCAACGCTCCCTTGAACTCTCTAAAAAGAGCGTTGCCGTCCAATAATATATCCTGCCGCAACCCCGCCATGCAGGATAACAGTCCAACGTCAACCATAAACAGCTTGAACGCCGATAAATCCATATATGATTTCAGCGGGATTTGCGGCGCGGTAACGCGGTGAACCTTATAGATTAACCCGCAGTCAAAGAGCCATAAAAGTGCAAGCTCATACTCCCGCGCTCTCGCTCCTTCCCGTACCAGCCCGTAAATAAACTTTTTATTTTCTCTCGCAAGCTGTGAGGGTATGCTGTTCCATAGCATACGGATTCGCGGGACAGCTTCGCTCGGCGCGTGTTTGGAAAAGTCCTGCTCGTAAGCCGCCAATATGCGCTCCTGTACTTCGCGGACTTCGTTAAAATCCTTGCTTTCGGAAAACCGCAGAACAGCTTCCGGCATACCGCCGACGTAATAATACTGTTTTAGCAAGTCGATATATTCCTGCCGGAAAGTATGCGCCGTATCGAAATCGCCGATTACAAGCGGCTCGACAAACCGTTCTTTTCCCATCGCCGCCATATACTCGAAAAAAGACAGCGGGTAAAGGTCAAGAAAATCGACTTTGCCGACGGGGAACGACGTGCCTTGATGTAACGCAACGCCCAATAGACTCCCGGCGCAGACGATATGATACTGCGGCGCGTTTTCGTTGAAGTATTTCAGCGAAGTCAATGCTTTCGGAATTTCCTGTACCTCGTCAAATATCAGGAGCGTGTTCGCCGGGTCGATTTTATGTCCGGCGTACAGCTCCAATCCCATAATCAAGCGTTCGACATTCAAATCAGCGGAGAATAATTCCTCCATGCGTTTATTGCTGTCAAAATTGACATAGACGGTATGCTGATAAGCCGTCCGTCCGAACTCTTTCATCAGCCAAGTTTTGCCGACTTGACGCGCTCCCCTGATAATCAGCGGTATACGATGCTTGCTGTCTTTCCATTTATATAAATCGTTCATTGCGGTGCGTATCATTCTCCCTGCCGCCTCTCGTTTATTCAATAATATTTATAAGTATTATACCACAAAATCACGAAATATACAACGACTTTTTGCAAATTTAATCACATTTTATCAGGTTAATTTTTGACTCGAATAAAAAGAGCGCAGCCGAACGTGTAATTACGTTCAGCTGCGCTTGCGTTTGTTATATCTCCGAAACAGCTTTTATTCTAATATTACTTTCCCCATTTAACTCCTCCCGTTGTTAAACGTATACAGATAATAAGATTTTCCGGTATTTTTTCATTATCGCTTGAATATAGAACGCATGTGCAATCATCGCGAAATTCCCAAAATGAAGATTTACCCCATCCGAGAAACGAACCTTTGCCGCCGTTAAATTTAAGCGTTTTATGTTCAGAGTCACCATGAACGACAGAATAAAACCCTGTGGTATTAGAATGGGTAACTCTGCGGTGTTCTCCGGTTAACTGCTCCGAGCGGCAATGTTCTACTATATAAAATTCCGCTCCTTCGGTTAAAAATCTTTTAAACTGCGAAAGGTTTTTTATTTTAATATACGGTATATGCCCTATATCAAGATGATAACCGCATATTTCTTCGCAAGCGTCCGTTTCCATGTTTTTAATATACATCATATTCCATGTCTTGCCGCAAACGGGATGAACTATGCTTTCGATTAAAACTCTGAATTTAATACCAAGGTGCATATATTCTCCGATGATTTTATATTCTTTGGATTTCGGTATAAAATAAAGCCAGTTGTCACGGTCGCCTTTATATCCGTAGGCTTCTATTTCTTCGCACAGCCATTTCGTCCATTTTTCGTGAGAACAGAGTTTCAGCCTTTCCGCATAATCTCCGGCTATTTCACGGGCTTTTTTCCCGATTGATTTGAATGCGCCGAGATTTCCGTTGTTTTCGGTGAAAAGCGTTTGCCCTGCATCGTCTACCACTTCGAAAACAACGTCGTTTTTTACTTCGCCGCTGTTTTCCCAATATCCTTGCTGCGAGTAAACCGTATACCAGCAGCCGAAACGCTCGCTTTCGACCCGGTTATAATATTTATCCCCGTCAACTTCTTTAAACGTAGTTTGGCAATCCCCGGGATTCTCATGGTGATATTTTATTTTTATTGTTTTCATATTATTTTGCTCCTTCATTCAATTCCAATATAAATTTTGTTATACTGTCGTCTCTACTTCAGGGTTAAACGATACAAGCTTGATTTTTCCTCTGAAATGTTCTGCTATTGCGTCCGCTATGTCTTCAAGGAAATAATCTTCGTTTTCCTGCTTGAACACTTCGATAAATTTTTCTATTCCGTCAGCCGTTATATTTTTATTTACTTTTAATATATAATCGCTCGGATATAATCTGCTGCCGTCTGTTGAATTTAATCTAATATTTATTTTTTTCATTTTTTACCTTACTTTCTTTTATTTAATATTTTATATCATTCCTGCGTTTTTACCGTTTATGCCGCTTCATCGGCAGCCGGTTTATGGATATAGTTCAATATTCGCTGCATGTCTGTATGCCAGCCCGGAGTAACGGCTTTATCAAGCACTTCTTTTTTCATAAACGCGAAATCGTTTTTATAATCATAAATATATCCGTTTTTATCGTAGTGAGCATAATCGAAATTTAGGTGAAGAAATTTATAGAACTCATCGGTCATTTTATCAAGCGTGCTCCTTTTTTTAAGCTGCTCGTACTGTTTCACGATTTTCGCGTATGGGTAGACGGTATTTCCGTCTACTAAAATATCAGCTTTGATATTATGAGCGTCTATCGCTTCCTGTATTATAAGGCGGATTTCTCCTTCGTTAGCGAGCCGGTATCCTATTATTTCGCTTTCAAGGTCCTCCAGCGTATCAAGAACCGCTTCTGCGTCCGCAATGATTTTGGCTGTGCCGTATACAGCGATTTTTTTATTTCTGTGGTATTCTTTTCTCATTTTATATAAATCCTTTCCAAATATAATTTCGGAACAAGACGCGGCAGCCAGCCGTATCTTGTTCCGTTTCATTTTTTATTAAAGATTCGACAGTATACATTTATCCATCTAAAAAATTTTAATTAATATTGAAGCATTTCAAACTTTTGTATATGTCATATCCAATTGAATCAGGGTACTTTTTTTGCATTTGTTTTATAATACCGTTTTTGTCCTCATCGCTTGTGCTGTCACACGGATAATATACGGAGCCTGTTCTGTTCTTGTAGTTATCAATTGCAAATACAGGCAATATGAACATAACTTCTTTGCCGCCGTTCTTTTTCATCGCGGATTTATACGATTTTTCGAGGCTGTTCAAGTTATATATATCCTCAACGATTGTCGCTAATAATTTTTCAAAATCGCCGTCAAGCATATCAGCCCAGTATCTTTCAGCGTATTTTTTCCCGAATTGTACTGCGCTGGCTTCCATTTGTGTTTCCAAAGGTTTCGCCGCAGGCGTAAAATGAATATCAGGTTCACCGCCGTCTGCTGTATCTGTATAATATGCCACAAGCGTATTTTCATAATGAATATCGGCATTTAATCCGTTTCCGTCATGTCCTCTGAATGTTTTTACTTTTTTTAATGAAAATCCAAAAATACTTGCCATGTTTATTTCCTCCTAATATTTTTTTAGTTTATATTGTTTTGTGATTCCTCAGCATATTCGTTATCGAGCCATTCGTTGAAACCCGACGGCGTCATGCCGTAAAATTCCGTTCCTTTAGGGGACGCGCTCCAATCGCGGAGATAAAGCGTGTATTTTTCCCATATCGTTTCTTTTGATTCTTTCTCCGGCGTTTCCGTGAAAAACGTAAAAGCATTCGTATAATCCTCGTTTTCGCCGCTGCTCCATACAAGAAGCCGGAGAGAATTTTGCCCTTTTTCCGGCATATCCGGAGTATATTCTGCGCGGGCGAGCTGGTAATCGTATTTTTCGTTTCCGTCAGACCGTTCTATACAAACGACGATTCCGGGATAATGCGGGTCTTCTGCTATTCTTGCTGATAATTGCCCGAAACCCGTGTTTATTTCAATCCTTTTTTCTTTTGCTTGGTATCCCTGAATTAATAATTGTCCTGCCAAATCTTCAAGCTCATGCAAATGTATCCCGCAATAATCCTGTATTGTGCTGTTATCTTCGTTTTGAATATAATGAACATCGAAAAGCTCGCTATATTCTCCGTCTTTATATACCGTGACAACATTTTCTCCCATAACTATTTCTTTTTTGCTGTTGTACGGAAGATTTCCGCATTCTTCCGCAAACCGTTTGAGAAAGGCTTCTCTTGAAATACATAAAATTTCATCCATATTTCTTTTCCTCTTTTCTAATAAATTTGATTTTAACTAAAATGGCATTTTTTTATTTCTTTGCGTTCCAATCCGAACGCGCCGTCAAGCAGCGCGTGAAGATGAGCATGGTTATCTTTTTGGTCAATAAATCTCTGCGAATCAACATAATATATAATATTTTTGATAAGCCTGCAAGACGTTCCGTCGAGATTAAAATATTTCATAATATAATCATAAAATTCTTCCGGGTTCATCATATCATCTATTTTAAAACCCTCCTTGTATTTCTTTTGATATATAAGGCGCGTTACAATGAGGACATTCGTCTGCGTCGTAACAAGCAAACATACGACCGCATTTTTCACAATCGTCATATTCGCCGTTTGCGTACTCTTCTTCTAATAAACTTTCTAAATGCTGCCAATTTATTCTGTCAAAAAAATCCCTCGCTATATTTTCCTGATTATCGCACATTTCCAAAAAATCCTGACGGGTATATTTCGTATCGCTTAATTCAGGGATATAACAGATTTTATCTAATCCGCTTTCATACGCTTCTTCATCTTTAAATATATCACCCTGACCGTAAAATGCCCGTTCAATAATTTCTTCGCCGCTGTCAGACGCGGGAACATACCGCCCGATTTTAACCGGCGTATATTCTTCAAAAACAAGTTCTTCCATCATTTCGTCAGCAGTTCCGTGTTCTCTTAAAAACGCTTTCGCTTTATTCTTGTCAATAAATTTTTTAACCCAGCCGTTATCGTCAAGGATATATTCGAGAGGGTTGATTGTAACTCCGTGTATATGTTTTCCGACAATTATCATTTTCTTTTCCTCCAAATTTTTTATTTAAATTTCACAGTGTTCGTAAATATCGCCATAGGTCATTGTATCGTTTTCAGCTAAAAAAGCTCCGACGGCTTCGTTTAACGATACGGCGCGAAATCTGTGTTCGTGCATTATTTTTCCGATTTTAAAGTAAACCGCATACCAGCCGTACAGCGTTTTTTTATCGCCGTCTTCTTCGCCCGGGTATAAATCGAACGATTCAACGGTATTCGTATCCATCGGAAACTTCTGATTAGTTAAATCTGCGTTCATCTGAAATCCTCCCGGTTTTCAATTAACCTCGCTTTTACCGAATTGGGGTAACATGATATATCAAAAATACGCTGGTTCGCGCTGCCCCTGTAAAAACATTCTATTGATTTTTTATCCTGTTCAAATTTCCCGTCAACCAAAAAATCCGTTACAGTCAGAAGTTCTTTCACGCCGTTATCCGTCCGGGCTTTTTCTAACAGGTCTTCATAAAGATAGCCTGTATAGGTTATAATCTCGGTTTCGGGTTTGCCGGTTCGGACAAGCCGGGCAATTTGAGCGAGCTTGTCAGCTTGGCAAAAAGGTTCGCCGCCTGAAAACGTCAGTTTTTTTGTGTATGATTTTATTATTTTTTCAGCTAATTTATATATGTCCGCCTCGAAGCCGCCGTTAAAATCCTGAGTGTGTTCGTTGTGGCAGCCGCCGCAGTTATGCGGGCAGCCCTGAACAAATATTACAAAACGCAAACCCGGACCGTCAACGACAGAATCTTCTATTATTCCAGCCAGCTTTATTGACGCCGTAATTTTTTCTTGGGGTTTACGCTTATATTTTAACGGTCTGTCTGAAAAACCGCCGCAAGGGTTCATATACAGCCTGCGGTTTATATTTCTGTAGCTTTTTTTCATTTTAACGCTTATCATGTATCCTCCTTTATTTTTTACTTTTCAATTAAAATATCATAACCTGTCTCCGCCGATTTATCTATTGTTTCAGCGGTAAACTGGTATTCGCATTCAATGGGCGGCAATGATTCGAATACGCATTTCCAGTAAGATTTTAATAACTTCGATGCTAAATCCGTCTTCGATAATACCGGTTATTTTTATGTTTTTTCTCATTATGCCGCAGCCTCCTCAATATATTTGATTATTCCGCTGAGATTTTCAAGCGTTTCTTCCACCGCTTCAAAAACATTACCGGCGTCCAGCACCCACATCAAATCGTGGAAATTCCCTTGAGGGTCAGTAACGAAACATTCCCAATAGTTGTTATTCGACACAGTTAATTCGTATTTGCTGTGTTCGTTTCCCGCAGCTTGATTCAAAACCTTGTCAGACCGGAAATACGGAAACATCTCGTGCTTGAAAACCCCTGCGTTATTTGTGTCTTTGACATAGTGAATCTCCCCGCCGTTTTTAGAAAACAAACAAACGCGGACGTCTCCCGCAGTTTCGACGTGGAATGTATACCCTTTATAAATGACGTCCGCCACGTTGCCTCCATACCAGTATGAACTCATTCGCTTCAGCGATATTTTATCGTTAAACTCAATTTTTAAATCAGCGCCGGTTAAATTGGTATTTGTAAAACTTTTTTTCAGCGCCGCACAGTGAAACCGCGATAATCCTGTTATTTTCATACTTTTTCCCGTCATGCCGCCGTCCTCCCGTCGATTATTGTTTTGATTTCCCCGTTATCCTTATACGCAAAATAGTCTATGCAATCTTCGCTGTAGCTTATTTTAGTGCAATAATACGTTTCATTTAATATTGAATATTTTTCTCCTTCGGTATATTCTTCGCCGCCGCCAAATAAATGCTCAATATCATATTCGCCGTCGCTTGAAATTACCGCATACGTTTTATTTACGCCGTCTTTTATATAGTCGTCGGCGTCTTTTTTCGCTTCGCCGTAATCTAAATATAAAGACTGCCATTCGTCGTAAAAACCGAATTTTTTAGTATAAACATTGTTATAACATTCGAATTCAGGGTCATTTTTATCTAATAATATCCCTGCGTCTAATCTGAATATTTCTTTTCCCATAAATAATAAATTCCTCTCTTTTAACCATTTTCATATTTTGTTAATCTTCTGCTTCAATACTGACAGAAATAATTTTGTCGTTATTAAAATTGATTTTAATAATATTTTTGTCTTCTATGCTTGGCACAACACTGTTAAGCTCGAATCCTTCGTTCAGATAAGCGGCTTGGAGAGGACTATCCCCGCCAAAAGCGTCATACACCGCATCATAAAATATATCTATCAATGCGGCAACTATTTTTTTGTTATCCATATAATCAAATTCCTTTCATTATTAAATTATTTAACATGGTCCGCCGTCTGTTCCTTTGAACGCTCCGGCAGGAAATTTCCATTTTTCAGTCTGATAAACGTCAGCCCGGGAAAACTGACCTGTGACAAGCTGGTTTAACGCTTTAAGGTCTCCGTGATATACGCAGCTTTCAGCACCATTCACATACTCGTCAAGTGTTTTTTTGTTGTCGATGGTAAAATTAAGATTTATTTCGTCCTGACGGAACGCTTCATAAGTTTCCGGGAATAACTCGCGTATTCCAGCCCAATGGCAGGGCAGCGAAAAAATACAGCACATACAGGAACAGCGTCCCCAGCCGCATATATAACAAGGATGCGGCGTGATTTTATGTCGTTTGAGCGATTCCCATACGTCCCTGAGCGTGTAATCTATGACGGCGCGCCATTGGTGAACTATCCGGTTCGCTTTGGCGACCGCATTTTTGCGGTGCAGTTCCATTTCGTTGTATTTAGAACGTCCTGCTGATTCACCGCGCCGTTCGCCGGACACAATCAGGATTTTTATATCAGACCGGGTCTGCTCCAAATTATATAAAACAGAATCGGCTATACTGATTTTAAGGTACGCGCTGCACCATCGGCGGCTTAAATCCCCGCTTTTAGCGGGGAATTTAAGCCTGTGACCGTATTGCTTCAGCATATCCTGTTTATCAAACAAAGACAGCTGCCCCAATCCGCTGCGCAGTTCGTCGCTTTCAATCTGATTCTTAGATAATCGGCATCTTTTTATTTCGCCGTTATCTTCATATTCAATCGGAAACGAAGCTCCCACGCGGTAAAGCTCTCCGAAAAACCCGTTTATACGCCATGACGTTCTGAGTTTCACGTTTTCGGCTTCAGCGAAAGCGCGGATATACGCCTGCGTTACTTTCCAGTCCATGCGCCGGGTTAAATGCCCGCCGTCAACATTATGATGCCACAGTTCTATTTTGGTTTTAGGCACGCCTAATTCCAGCAGTTTAAAATAGGACGCTATGCTGTCTTTCCCGCCGCTGAACAGAACTATTATTAAATCGTATTCCTCCAGCGGCAATAATTCCGGCAAAAAAATCTTTTTGTCATACTCTGTTTCCTGTTTGCCCGGATACCGCGGTTTTATTGTCTGACCGAGTCCGTATACAGGCGTTTCGGGATACCCGTATTTAAGCGGCGAACCTGCGCCGCATTCGTAATCTTTGACTACTTCCATAATATCCAAACCCTCTTTTACGCCGCTTTCCCGGTATCTTCTTCATAATCGGTAAAAATCCGCCAATGTGTTCTGACAGACCATCCTGTTTCTTTCATGCTCGCTTCGTTCGCCAGCGTCAGGATAAGATTCTTTTCCTGCTGCGTCAGAGCGGCAAACTGCCGTTCACTGTCTATTAAACCGTCCGCGTAATAAATTTCGTAAGTAACCATGACGTCGCTGGTATCAGGTTCAATATACGCGTAAACGCTTACTCCTTCCTGTTCGCCCAATTTTAAGCCGAATTTTTTTTCAGCGTTAAACTGTGCCGTGATATTAACGCGAACGAAATACCGGTAATATTCGATGCCGTCGAAATCAATGAAGATATTGCGGCGTGTAAAAAGAAGCTTGTCGTCGCGTAATCTTTTTCTCAGCAGCCACCTGTACTCGCTTTTTATTTTGTAAATATTTTTTTCAAACATAATTTTTCCTTTCTTCCGCTTAATTGCGGGTTATATATTTAATTATTTTTTATAAATGGCTGACGCCGCCGCAAATCCGGCATTTCATATACCGTTTCCCGCCGCTTGATTTGACGGACGGGTGACTTTTAGGGTATAATTCAAATTCGCCTCCGTCCGGGCAATCACAATGACCGCTGCCGGATATGCGAGCCGGATAATCTGCCGGAGTTATATTAAACCCGGCTTCTTTAGCAAGCTGCACCGGCTTCAGCGGAATACCGCTTCCTTTTTTATATACTTTATTTATAACAGCCGGGGTATTTTTTTCGGCTGTTATCGTCTTGCTTCTGGATTTATCAGCCGAGTACAAGGCTTCATGGCAGTCGGCGCATTCAAGCGTTATATTCCTGTTCCCGTAAGGAACCGCTTTAATTTTATGCCCGGCGTGACGGTTAAAAAGTTCGAATTCATAAACCGTTTCAATATCGGGAGTGTTTTTACCCCAATCAAGTTTTTGCCCGCAATCGGAACAAAATTTGGGAAACTCGAAATAATCGCCTTCGTCTGCTCCCATCAATCCGTAACCGCAGGCAGGGCATAAAATAGTATCCTGCTCGTCAAGATTATCTGTTTTAGGAGTCATCGGCTGATAACGGCAAACAGCGCATTCCTGCGGCTGCCCGGGATTTATCAGCGATATAATATCCTGATGGACTCCCAGTAATCCGGCTGCCTTGTTTTTTATTTCGTCTTCGCTGCCGCCTTCAATTATCCCCAAATATAATCCGGAAAAAGCGTCTTTGAAATTCTCTTTCAAATCCGGGTTATCTCCGATAATACCGGGAGCTGATGTGAACACTTGAACATCGCGGACATAATTTTCTTCAACTATTGCTATTCGTTTCATAATATTCCTTTCTCCTTTATTTTAATTTTCAAGCTCATCGTATGGGATTGCCAACGCGTCGGCTTCGGGCGGAAATATCAGTATATCCTCCTCGCTGACACCGCATTCGCGCGCAAGAGTATTCGCATGAGCGATGACGTCTTCTTTTGTTTCCCATCTTTCGAAACCGTCGTTTGTTTTACCGCCGCCGTTTACGGCTCCGGTCCAGCATATTGTCCACATATATAATTCAACTCCTTGCTTATTTTATTTTCAATTACAGAATAATTTTATAATTAACTGTTTTCAGATTAACCGCTTTTGCGGAAAAAATAATGCCGCGAACATCAGGCGCTCAGTAATACCGGCTGTACCAAATATATAAATTTAAAGTTATCCGCGTTTGCCGCATTAATATTTTTTATTTTGCCTTCGTCGTAAGGCAAAATAGCTAAAGATTTTTTCGGGGTTTCGAGATTAATCAATATTTTTTCTTCTTTTACGGATTTCAGCGCTTCGTAAATATACCGGTAGTTGAACCCCATTACGATGTTTTCGCCTTCCATTTCGATATCGAATTCGTCGTTCACTTTGCCGATTGAACTCTCCGAGTCTATTTTCAGAATCCCGGCGTTTTCTTTGTTTTCGATATTTGCTTCTTGTTTGATAAAACTCAGTTTAACAGGCGTTTTCAGATTATCGTCCGTTAAAACAGCGGCGCGTTCGACGCTTGTTAAAAAATTCTTCGTGTTCATTACAACCGTCGTTTTCGGGTTCATATTTATTACCCGTTTGTAATCCAAATATTCGCTCTCAATTAAACGCGAAAAATATATTATATTATCAATCGAAATGATAACGTGTTTATTTGTAAGCTCTATTTCTGCCGCGGTTTCGTCGTCGTTTAACAGTTTCAATAATTCCGAGAGGCTTTTTTTCGGTATATTGAATTTTATATCAAGCTCCTCGTTTGAACGCAGTTCGTCGAAACTTCTTTTGACAGATAACCTGTTGCCGTCGCAGCCGACGACGTTTACCTGGTTATCGGTTATTTCGAAAAGAACGCCGGTCAGAGCCGGACGCGAACCGCTGACTGCTGCTGCGGATATGGTTGACGCTATCATATTTTTCAATGTTTTTCGCGGCAGCTTAAAATTCCGTTCGCCTTTCAGTTCCGGTATAAGCGGATAAACCGCGCTGTCAAGCCCGTGCATATCAAATTCGCTTTTATTGATTTTGATGTTCATATTATGCTTGGCGTCTGTTGTAACCGACACGTTCCCGTCAGGAAGATTTTTTATAATAGAAGAAAATTTCGCGGCGTTTACGATGATGCTGCCGCTTTCGTTTATCTCTACTCCTTCGCCTGAAACAGTAACTTGGATTCCTTTTTCCATATCATAGCCGCAGATTACAAGCGTGCCTTCGTCTTTGTTCGCCGTAATCAAAACCCCTTCAAGAGCTTGGTTCGTATTTTTATTAGACACAGCCGACGCCGCCGGAGCAACCGCTTCGTTTAAAATGTTTTTATCGCAAATAATATTCATGAGTTCACCTTTTTTACCTTTCATTAATTCATTTAATATACAAATTGCAGACTGCCGGTTTCATAATAATAAACGCAGTCTTTTACGTAATATAATATTTTTTCTTCAGTAAGAATTTCTATGTCGCCGTTATTATCCAAAAATTCTTTCAATAACTGTGCTTTTACCATATTAAACGCTTTCTTTTTTTCATAGTCATTCAGACTTTCATAAGACATTGTGACGGTTTCATCGGTTATCCGGCTTTTGTCAGCGTTTGTAAAATAACAGATAAAATTTTGTTTTCTCGTATTGAGCCATGTGTATACATATCCCGCTGTCTGATATACCGTTAAATCAAGAAAATTTGCCGCGAGTATATCCGCGTAATTTTCGAAATTGTCTTCCGTTATATCATATTTACTGTCTAAAAAATCACAGTACGGGTCATGTTCTTTATTTCTGTAATTTCCATGTGATGAATGTTTGCTTATTTCCCGCCGGATAAATCGTTTTAATCCTTTTATACAGCCGCCTTGTTTACCAGCGCATAAATCACCGGGGCATTCTTCGCATTTTTTCGGAATAATATCCGGCTCTGTACTTGCCGTTAATTTATCAGTATATCGGTTTAACGCGGAATTACAATTTTTATACCTTTTTCTACGTTCAACTTCATACGCGGGAGTGTATCTGTCAAGGTTTTCGTTTACATATTTATGAGCGTAAAATACCAGCGCACCGCAAAGTTCACCCATAATCTTCATAGACTCCACATCGTCTCTCAAAGTCTTAAATGTGCCTATGTGCCGTTTTGTTTCCGGCTCCATTGTTCCTTTATCGTGGTTATACAGCATCAATTCTTTCTCTGTATATTTGCCGTGTATATAACAGCTTATATAGATTCCTTCGTTGCTGCCAAATTTCACCATAGCTTCGAAATCGAATTCATACGCCGATAATTCTATATCTTCCCGTGAATCGTATTCCGAATAATTCGGCAAATAATAATCCATGATTTTTTCAGCTTCGGCATAATGCCCGTTCTCTTTGACTGATTTTAAAACTGCTAAAAATAAATCTTTCGTTGTGTCTCTTTGGATTTTTTTCATAAAATACTCCTTTTTTTGTTAATTGATTATCCTAACTGAAAAAACCGGATGAATATAACCCAGAATAATTGTATTACCGTTTCTTTTGTTTAAACGATTGATTCCGCTGAGGTTTTCATCAGGTCGGTTTATTTTTTCCTGGAAATAAACCTCAACCGATTTTTCTTTGTTTAATCCTATTCCGCGGCAAGCATAATGAAGCTCTGTATCAATATGCCATAAAACAACCCTGTGAATTTTATACTTTATTCCTATCCAAAATAAATAACTCCAATGATTGATATCAACTGTGTTCATTTCAAGCGAAATAAATTCAATCGGCTGTAATCCGAGCTCCACAGCTTGGCGGTTATCACGGTCAATGATTTCTTTGACGCGCTGTTCTAAATATTCAATGTTATCATGATAATACTGATACATTTCCACAGTCCCCGCTAATCGGGTAAAATAATATTTTTTGCCCATAGAAATAAAATATTTCGTCCCATCTTCAAATTCCAAACCATATTCATTCCGTCCGTTTTTGCATGAATTCTTATTTTTTGTATAATGATTTTTTCCGAGCAATTTCGTCAGCGTCTGCTCAAGCTGCGCTGTTTGTTCTGATTTTGTCATATAAAATCTTTCCTCTTTTCTTTAGGTATATTTTTCCGATTATTCTTGTAATGCGTTAGTTTCCTATTTCCCATTAAATAATTCTTGTTTTAAATCTTTTTTCATATCATTTTTGATGATTCCTCCTTCTTTTAAAAATATATATCCTTCAGCCGTTCGGCTTTTAGGCAAAAAAAAGCGGGAACGAAGCACAACCGAAAAAATTTCGGTTTCCATCCGCACCAAATCAATGCGAACTGTGTTCATTCCCGCGTATATCAGGGTTATCCCTGTAAAAAATAAAAACCGCCGGTATTCAGCTCACCCGTATAAACAGGCATAACTATACTACCGACACTTACATACAAACTTAACAACGTGTGCAATGCAGATATATATCATATCCGCCGTACAAACCAAAAACGGCTCGTAAGTCCGAAGACCGCGCACAAAAATCATTTACGTTATCTATTATACCACTATATATTGTGTTTGTCAAGTGGTTTTTTCTATATGTTGTGGTTTTGTGTGTAGAAATATATGGATTACTATCAAATCATATTGAAAATAAAAGACGGCAGAAAACAAAAAATTTGTTCCTGCCGTTTTTTTATACGATGTTTCGCGTACACAACCCACGTTTTCTGAGACAAGCATAATTGTTTGCTCAAACTGGGGGTTGTCTTCAAACAGAGCCGCCCATGTATTTTAACATGGACGGCGTCTGTTACGGTATTATTATATTATTTTAGTTGGTGATTAAGTTATATTTAGTCTGAATATCTTTCGGCAGATTGATTAATACATCTGCTAAATCTTTGTCCGGCAGTTTAGAATATTTCCTTATTTCAGTTATATTTTTGCCGTCCAAAAACATCTCCTGCGCCGTTTCTTTGCTTCTTTCAACTTTGCCTTCGAATTTACTTTCGTTCCGCACTTTAGCAAAACTCCACTTTGATTCGCTCATCTGTATCGCTCCTATAATATAAATACGGTCAAAAAAAGTTGTGATTAGCTGTCGCAGCAGACCGTAACTGCTAAAATCGGGGAAAACTGTGAGTATCGGATGATGTGCATCGCCAAGAACTGCGTGTTCGTGAAGGAGCAAGTCAGCCGCCTCACGACCCGGTGTTCGGTTTCGGGAAAGTAGAACGGTACGTTCGTATGACCGGAGATAGAATCGGCAGTGATTTTTGGCGGAGAAGCCGATAAAAATTTAGGAGGTCACAGAACATGATAGCAATAGGAATAGACGTATCAAAAGGCAAAAGCACAGTATGTGCGGTTGGAGAAAGTAAGAAAGTCCTGCAAAAGCCGTTTGAAGTCGCGCACAATAAAACCGAATTGTCGGGGTTGATTAAATTCGCAGAGAAATTTGGCGGAGAAGTCCGCGTTGTTATGGAGCATACAGGGGTATACTATCAAGTAGTAGCCGAAACACTGTGCGCGTCGGGAATTGCTGTGTCGGTAGTGAACCCGGTGCTGATAAAACAGTTCGGCAACAATACGTTAAGAAATGTGAGTACCGACAAAAAAGATAGTATGAAGATAGCTCGGTATACCCTTGAAAACCGCGAAGAACTTCGTGATTATACCACAGCCGATACGATTCGCGACAATCTGAAGTCGTTTGCGCGGCAGTTCAACTTTGAAGATAAAACCCTGTCGGCGCACAAGAACAGGCTTTACGCGCTTCTTGAACGGTCTTTTCCGGGAATTGACGGACTTTTTACCAGCCCGGCAAAACCAAACGGACATCAGAAATTGATTGATTTTGTCATAGAGTTTTGGCACAACGACTGCGTAAGTTTGCTCAGTTCAGCCAAGTTCACGGAAAAATACAGAAAGTTCTGCAAAAAGAACCACTATAATTTTGATGAAAAAACTGTTGCTGAAATTCACGCAATATCGCGCGAAAATATCACGACTATGCTTAAAAATGACGCAACCCAAATGCTTGTTGCAGATGCGGCGAAGCATGTTCTTTCCATTTCGACCCGCGTTGAGAAATTGCGTTCTGAAATTATACGCCTTGCTAAGCAGTTGCCGGAATTTCCTGCTGTTGCCGCTCTTTACGGCGTGGGTGAAACTGTCGCTGCAAAGCTCATCGGAGAAATCGGCGACGTTCGCAGGTTCGAGAGTAAACGCGCTCTTGTCGCTTACGCCGGCGTTGACCCCGGCAAAGACGATTCCGGTAAGAAAGTGTCAGTCAGCGGCAAAATTTCCAGAAGCGGCGACGCGCTCCTCCGCAAAGCCGTTTATCAAGCTGTGGAGTGCTATTTGCTCAACTCGCCTGAAGATGAACCCGTTTATCAATTCCTTGATAAGAAACGGTCGGAAGGTAAGAATTTTTACGTTTATATGACTGCCGCCTGCAATAAGTTTTTGTGCATTTACTACGGGCGTGTTAAGCAGTTCATGGATTCACTCGATTCCCCTAAAGCAACAATTCCTAATAATTCTAACGGTATAATTCCTACGGTAATTGTGAAAGATAATACTGCTTTTACTTGCGAACAGGATAGTGCAATACCGGAGGGTAACACGAGCGGTTCGCAGGATTTTGTGAAGCAGGCGCGGATTGCCGGGAACAGTTCTTAGGCAGTCCGTTTCTCTCGTCTGCTTTAGAAAACCAATGCGATAAACTCCGGCGACCGCAGTCGCCGCTTCCCTTAGCTTCAAAATTTTGCTTTGCTAAGGCTTTTTTCTCATACCGTTTTCTTGGTCTTGCTGTTGGTAAATATTACATATCACTTTTTTTTAAAAATCACTTGACTTTTGATTGGAAAGCTCCTTCTCTATTTCTGTGTAACCCTTGTAATTGCTGTATAAATACTCGGATAAATGTTGTAACGCTTCAAGCATCTGCTCCGCATGAAATGCTGTCAGCCGTTCGCCTTTTTCTGTCCAGTCGCGGACTTTCTCCGTCACTTCCGTGTATATCTTTATCATATCCCGGAGCTTTTCCTCTATCAGTTTTGCTTTCTTTGCCTCCGGCTTTCTTGATTCCGCTATCGCTTTCAGGCTCTTGCGGATTTTGAACACCTGCAACGGCAGCAGCGGCTCTAAATGCTTTGCCTCCAAGCTGTCAGCAGTTTCCTGCCAGTACCTCATAAGCGGCACTTTATACTCTTTTACATCGCCGTCCCACAGCGTTACCTGCATTGTTAATTCATGCTCCGGTATCGCTTCGTTTTGCTCAACGAATATCACATATTGATTCGGATAATCTAACCGTATGCCGTCATCTGTTTCGGTAACATATCTCTTGACCTCGCGTATTGCTATCGAAAAACCGTACTCGAACATTCGCGCTACCATCGTCTTATTATTCACAGTTTCAAACTCTATATGATACCTTTCGCCGTTTATGTTCAGTATCATATCTGCGCGGAGTTCCTCCACCGTTGGGGCTGTTTGACTAAACCTGTGCATCTCCACGTTTTCAGGTATCACCGTTGCGTCGAGCGGTATGTCTTTGCCGAATAACGAGTTTATCATGCGTACCGTCAGCTTGTCCGAAAGACTAAAAAGTATTTTTATTATGCCGTCCATGCTCAACGGTATATTGTCTTTGTTTTCCTCTGAAATATTTGCTGCCATTCTATTTATCACCCATTTCTTTTATATTATTTTACCATAGTTTTTGATTTTTGTAAAGCACTTTTTCAGATTTTTATTTCTTTTGGGTTAATACCTCGTAGCTGTGCTACGAAGTAAGCAACAAATCAGTAACTGCGATACCTCGCGGTCTCTACCGCGGGGTTGTTCATTGTTTACGGGCAGGGAACTCACCGGGCATATTATCAATATACCCGGTGAATCATCTTGAACTCATTTTCTGCGGTTTTTTGCTACCCAGCTTTTGCCGTAATGCGTTCATTGTATTTCTCAACTCTGCTGAAAGGCGAAATTTTCATTACATCATCTAAAATCTTAACAGCGTTTTTCCCTGCAGGGATAAAGTATCTTGTTTGATAACTTATCCTTTCGGTGAACACGCCTTTGTTAGTCAGCATATCAAAATATCGGTAATCTGCTCCTATGACTTCAATGCGCTGTTCGTTCGATACCTTCTTTTGTATGATTCGCCAATTGTTATCAAGGTAAACTGTATCGCCGTTTTTAATGTTTTTTATTAAATCCTCCGTTTCTATTTTCTCTTTTTTCCTTGAAGCCCCCAATTTGGTCAGCGTCACGTCAATTATCTGTTCAGGTATAACCCTGCCGATGAGCATATCGCCTTCTGTTGTCAGAACACGGTATATCCGCACATTTTCCGCAGGGAGCTTATCCCAAACGGGCAGCACCGCTCCGCCGATTAAATGAAGGTTTTTTGTGGAAAATTCAGGCAGTTCGGAAATGGCTGTGTTCCAAAGTGTTTCAGCTTTTTTATTGGTGAGTTTATCCCAATTATTCTCAAACCTGTTTTGCGGCAGATACTCGTTACCGTTTTGCCCCGTTAATCTGTAATTATCGGTAATATTACCGCGTTCATCGGTTGTAGACGATGTCCTGAAAGCCGCTCTGACCGCGCCGGTATTTTTATTTTGATAAAACCCGGCGAAAGAAGAGCTGTTTTGATATATTTCAGAAAATTGTACGGGAATAATTTTATCATGAGCGGTTAAACTATAATATTTTGTCGTTGCTCCGGTGTTTCTGTCAATCCGAATATCCTGGATTTCATTCAAAACAACTTTATCCGCTCTGTAATTTTCAAGCCCTTTATCAAGTATACCGTTTTGCATAGCCCTTTCGGTCGCTGTATGCAGTCTTTCCGCGTAACCCTCAAAGACTGTGTTCTGCTCGTGACATTCAAGGGACAAGATTCTGTTTAAGAATTTATTGATTTCACGAAGTTCCGGCGCGTTAGTAATGATTTGCCCATACTCGTTCAAGATTTTATTTTTCAATCCTAACTTTTCAATGATTGCCACTCCATCCGGTATGCCGCTTACGCCATTTTTAGCTAAAGTTATATAATACGTCGACAAAACATCAGCCGCAAACGCGTTTTCTAAATTATCATCCGCGGCGAACAAACCCTGGCTTCCGGTTTGACGCTGCCCTTTCGTCAGCGCGCCTAATTGGTCTAACCGTTTTGCGATAGTGGAAATAAAGCGCATTTGACCTTTTAAATCGGTCGTTACCAATATAAACGTAGGCGCGGAAACTTGGTTGCTCCTATGGGAACGCCCGAAACCCTGTACCGCTTTGTTCGCTTCCCAGCCTGCCTGCAGCAAATAATGTATGCGGTGCTGCTGGTTTTTAGCGGATTTGTCCGCATGATAGCTTTTGCCTGTCCCTCCGGCTTTTGAAAAAATAATGATACGTTTATCGCCGTTTTGAAACGCCGTAACATCAGCTTCCTTTTTGTTTGCGATGTTTTCCTCTTTGGCTTTGCCGTCTTTTATGACAACGCGCCTTTTTCGTCCGGTGTTCTCTGCAACCATATCAACGCCGAAATGGTTTATTATCATATCAAGCGCGGACGCGGGTACTTTTATACTGCCTAATTTATCAAGCAGCATTTCTTTTTGCCTGACAGCTTCGCGGTTGATTACAGCATTGCCTTTGCTGTCATAAACGGCTTTGCTTTTGAGATTTCCGTCATCGTCGTAATATTCCTCAAATTGATAAATAGGGAACGATTTTTCGATATATGACATTAACAGCTCTTTCGGCGTCAAGTCAAAATCTTCAAGCTCTAAATTCTGTTCCTGTAAACGCGTAAACTCTCTTTCCTGCGCCGCTTCATTCGTGCTGACAAGCTGGATGACGATAGAATTACCGTCGTCTAACTGCTTTTGAATATCGGTTATCATACTCGGCACTTGCATAGCGGTAAGAATCTGGTTAAAAAACCGCTGCTCCGCGCCCCAAAATGCTCCGTATGCTTTGCCTTTTGCCTTGCCGTCTAATTTTTGGTTGGTGATTTCCAACGCTTCCGTTAAATTCTGAAACACGATTTGCCATGACCGCGCCAGCTCGTCATATATATTCCTTTGCTCCGGCGTTAATTCATGGACGATTTTATCATAAACAACGTCTTCATAACTTATATTCCGGGATAAATATACGCCCATCGCTTTCATGTCTCTCGCTATGAGTTCCATAGCGGCAAGCCCTCCGGCTTCAATTTTATGAACAAAATCATCACCGTTGGGAAACGCCGTATTTTCACCCCATAACCCAAGACGTTCAGCATACCGTAAATTGCTGACTTTTGTCGCGCCTGTTGCGGACGAGTAGACAATTTTTGCTTTGGGTAAAACTTTTTGTATTTCAAGCCCCGCCATTCCGCGCTGACTGGCTTTTCTTAATCCTCTGTGGCCTTTATCGGCAATGGAATTTGCCATATTATGAGCTTCGTCAAACACTATAACGCCGTCAAAATCTTCGCCAAGCCAGTTTGATATTTTTTCAAAATTAGAGTCCCTCTGGTCGAAACCTTTTGACAACGCTGAATAAGTCACGAAAAGTATGCCTTGATTCATTTTTAAAGAAACATCCGCTTTTTTTCCGCCTACAAATTCTTTTACTAAATCAGAGCTGCCGAATAACGCTTTAATATCCCTTTTCGTATCCGGGATTAATCCTATATTTTCGCTCAACCATACCGCTTTTTTTCTGCCTTGCGCATAATTGTCTAAAATAATACCCGCTATTATCCTCCCTTTGCCTACGCCTGTGCCGTCACCCAGAAAGAACCCTCTCGTATTACCGTCAGGCAATGTTTGTCGATGGCTTTTTCCGGCATAAATAATCGCTTCTAACTGAACGTCTGACAATATGCCTCTGTCAATTAATTCTTGGCTTATATGAGGTTTGTAAGTAGCAGGCGGCGGCTGTATCGCGCTCATCGCCGCGCTCTCGCTGATATTAGCCGGGTGAGGCTGTACGTTTTCAAACAACAACGGCTGCGGCTCGTACTGCTCAAAAATACTGTCTGTAAGCTCTCTCTTTACAGGTTTCGTCAGTTTTGTTGTATCAGGCTGCCGGTCGTCAATGCCGTCATGCGCAAACTTCGGTCTGTTATTTCTGATACTTTCTAACATATTCTGCAAATCAAGCACATTTTCCGCAAAATCAGTTTTTACGGTCCCGGCTGTAGCCCCGTTTTTATCTATGACTACCAGTTGGATACCGAAAGTTGTGCCGTATTTGCTGTAATTTTTGCCGTCTATGCCGATATTCGCTTTCACATTATATTTTTCTTTGATTCCGCGCCACCAATCCCTGAAAGCGGGCGCGCCGTCCGCCATACTCTCGCCGACAATAGCTACCAGCCGTCCGTTCGGCGCAAGAAACTTTAACGCTTCCTCAATATGCTTTGCCCCAATTTTAATATTGTGCATATTTCTTTCAGCCGACGACGAAAACGGCGGGTTCATAACAATTACCGTAGGCTCGATTTTACCGCCGAAAATATTGTTAATCTGTTCCGCGTCCTCATTGTAGAAACCGTCAAACGGCAGATTTTTAATCATTTCAAGCCGCCGCTTGTCAAGCTCATTGATATATACTTTCGCGCCGTCTTTTTTAGAAAACACCGCTATTCCGCCGATACCGGCAGAAGGTTCAAACATAATATCGGTTGCTTTGATGTTCGCCGCCCAATTCGCGGCATACGCTATGGTCGGCGGGGTAGAAAACTGCTGGAATTTTTCCATACCGGCAGTACGCCTTGTTTGCGGCGGGAGCAAATCAAGTATTTCCAGCACATTTTCATGTGAAATCGTATCCGCGGATAAGATATACTGGTTTACGCCAAGTTCCATCGCGTCATAAGCGTCCTTTGAAGTAAAAGCGTTATTTGCCATCGTATCGCCGTATGCTTTTGCCGCTTCCGCAAACAATTCTGCGCTCGAAAATTTTTCGTTTTTTTCAAGTTTTGACTGAACAAACTCCGCTATTGCTATTATCGGAGAAAACGCGGCTTGCGAAGCGGGTTCTTCAATCTCCGGTCCGCGTACAAAAAAATTATCCGCAGCAGCGGGTGTTTGAACGGTATTTGCGCCTTTACCCGCTAATCTGTCATACGCTTCCTCGTCAAAAAATAAATCGCCTATTTGGTTATATACGCTGTCAAGGATATACTGCAAAGGCACAGCATCTTCTTTTTTCTTTATTTCAGTACAGCCTCGTATTTCAACGGCAGCTTCCCAATCCGGTTCGTTTATCGAAACCGCGTATTTGTTTGTGAAATGCCCGCAGATTATTTCAATAAATTTTTCGTTGCATTTATACACCGTGTCTTTATAGCCGTTTATCTTTTGTATATACGGATTACTTTCAAAGACCGCAGTACATTGGTTGACTTCCTCAGCGATATAGGATAATTCACTGAAAATATTATAAGCGGCGTGATACTCTTTTTCCGCCTGCCTGCAAAACTCCATGTCTTGTTCAGGGAACCAATCTATTATTTTTATCTTGATTCCGCCGGGTGTATTTAATAACTCCATTCTCTTGTCCCTCCTTACGCTGCCGTCTGCTGCGGCACGCCCGGAAAGTATGTGTTTATAAAACTCATAGCTGTCCTATTATTTTTAAAATCAATCTCAACTTTACCGTTTTTATATAATTTAATCGCCTCAATAACAGATGAAGATATATAATGCCTGTCGTAAACGCCGGTTTCTTCATCAATCTTATAATCGCATAAAAAATCATATTTATTGGATATTTCATACCGTTTATATTCAAAATGCGTGAGAGCTTTAAAGAAAGAACGATGTTTTTTATCAATAGAAGCCGTATATCTACCCCAAACATAGTCTTTATGCGACCAATAGAATTCATCAACGACTAATTTTTTTCCTCTGACGCAGTATTTTGATTTTCCCTGATGTGTAGTCATAGACTCCCTCGCGTCTTCTTTTAATTCATGAAACGCTTTTTCCTCAAAAGACATACCGCCCATTTGCTCATATACGTTG
>Ga0082212_10000286_pt1 | contig 73109 bp, 56 predicted proteins | sample TergutNt197P3_FD_71548 | JGI IMG/M metagenome (GOLD analysis project Ga0082212, IMG submission 71548) | Neocapritermes taracua P3 segment gut microbial communities from Petit-Saut dam, French Guiana - Nt197 P3 | ecosystem: Host-associated > Arthropoda: Insects > Digestive system > Gut ...
AATATATGATGTATGGTTAGGACATTACTTGCGAAGATTGAAAGTTCCGTCAACTAAAATTGAAGGTGTAAACAATTACGAAACGCATAAATTGGCAGAAAAAGTGTTGAATAAAAACGAATATGACATTATGGTACATACACTTTGTAGTGAAATAGTGCTAACGGTTTTTAATATAACCGAAGATTATCTCAGAGCAAAACTGAAAGAATTAAAGGATTTAAAAAACGAAGCAGGCATTGTCTTTGATTTGAAAACAGAGGAAAAGACGAAAAAAGAAACAAAAATAGACTATGCTAAACTAAAGGGTAAATCTATAAAGAATACCCATATTGTGTATTTGTTACAGCACATTTTGCCTTTACTTAACAGTTACAAAGTAACAATTATTGTGCCGTAAAAAACATATAATGTATCTTTTTCGATTTCATCAAGCAAATTTTTGGTATTTATTTTTTCATTACAAGGTAATTATTGGCTATATTTCTGGTCTTTAATATAGTATAAGCCATCAAAAATATACAACCATTTACCTTTCTTTTTCATAATGACCTCACTGTCAAGTTCTTTATCTCTATATCCATCGGCATAGCGCAAAGGTTTAAAATCAACAAATGCAAACGGAGTATTGTTTGTTACAATATCTATCTCAGATTCCAACACTCCGCGATTTTCTATTTCAGGACTTAAAGAAGCAATTGCCAATGAATAAAATTTATCGCCCAATTCGTTGTACAAAGTTTCGCCCATACTTTGAAAAATAAAATATAAAAGCGAATCGGTTGGATATGTAGTTTGTGAAATGTCTTTTGCGCCGTGAAAATTGGCTTGCCAAATTATAAATTTCTCTTTCGGATAATTTTTTGTCAGCCAAATCATGTTTTCAGCCATTTGAATATCTCTGTTCCTAAAAATAAATTTTTGCATATCTGCGCTTTGCGGATTGTTATACTTTACATAAGAAAAACCAGTGTTTATATTTCTAATCCATTGCAAAACAGCAGCTAAATCTGTTGTTCTCTCTTTTTCTGAAATAATATAATGAACATAATTAGAAATTGTATCAATCATTCGCATTAATTCATATTGCTCTTCTGTCCTAAGAGGTTGGATGTTTGGATATTCATAGAACACAAAATATCGAGTATAGAAATCTTGCAATTTACTCCAATTTATATCAACAGGAAACATTTTTAAATATTTATCTAATATGGCTTTTGCTGAGATAACGTCATAATCTCCCAAATGCGAATCCATACCATAAATTTTTATTTCTTGCCTGTAAACTGCTTCTGTGAATAATTTGAGAGCTTCTTCTTTTCCTTCTCTAAACATAAGCCACCAAAAATGTTCAATTTTCCAATCTTTTGTCAAGTCACAGTATTCGGGATTTGAAAAAACATAAGTAGATAAAAACGGCGCAGCTTCAAGAGCTACTGACTTAAACTGTTTTGTTTTTAAATAGTTTATCATTTTGCTTTTCACTTCATAACTCGAAATATCATCATGACCACGTTCGCCAAGACTTATGACTGAACTTCTTTCTGCAATGTCATCAAAAAAATAAAATTCATTATTACTTTGAAAAGCAATTGCATTTTTTGCAATGTTTTGCTCAATCGTCAATTCTGATTGATAACTTACAAGATTATTTTGAGATAAACAGCAAGGAACTATTAATGCTGCACAAAATCCGATTAAAAGACATTTCTTCATAACAATAAATTATTTTGTAAACAATGCAAAAATAATAGATTTTTTAAAATCATAAATCTAAAATCCAACATCGTAAATTTTATATTAAATGTTAAATTAAACGAAAAAAATAAGAAAAGGCACAACTTTTGTGTTATACATATTGATAAATAAATTTTAAAAAGTAAAACATTATGATTGCAAAGAAATTAGTAAAAAAAACAGGAAGTTTATTGTTTGTTGCACTCATCAGTGCAGGAGTTAGTTATTTCACGTTCGCGCAAGTGAATAAACAGAAAGTGGAAAATCAAACGGCTTCGTATGTCATTCCTACAGCATTTGCGCAACAGGTAAACGACCAAGTGGTGGAAACCGATTTTACCATTGCCGCCGAAAAAACAGTAAACGCTGTAGTGCACATTACAACAAAATTTGCCCCACGAACAGCGCAACAATCGCCGCAACGTCAAGATCCTTTCTTCGATTTCTTTTTCGGACGACCAGAGTTTTTTAACGAAAGACAAAGACAACAGCCTTCCGGAGGTTCCGGTTCGGGCGTAATTATTTCCTCGGAAGGATACATTGTAACCAACAATCACGTTATTGATAACGCTTCCGAAATAGAAGTTACGCTGAACGACAAAAGAAGCTATACTGCCAAGTTGGTTGGACAAGATCCAAGTACCGACCTTGCGTTGTTGAAGATAGATGCTGACAATTTGTCACCTATTGTTTTCGGTAATTCCGATATTTTGAGAGTTGGCGAATGGGTGTTGGCAGTTGGTAATCCGTTCAATCTTACTTCGACGGTAACGGCAGGCATTGTCAGCGCCAAAGCTCGGAATATCAACATATTGACCGCTGATTTGAAAATCGAATCATTTATCCAAACCGATGCTGCTGTGAATCCCGGAAACAGTGGCGGCGCGTTGGTAAATACAAGAGGAGAACTGGTCGGTATAAATACGGCAATCGCCTCTCAAACAGGAAATTATGCCGGATATGCTTTTGCTATTCCATCGAGTATTGTGAGTAAAATAGTAGCCGACTTAAAAGAATTCGGAACAGTACAACGCGCTTTGCTTGGCGTTAGCATTGTGGATATTACCAGTGAACTTGCCAAAGAGAAAAACATCAAAAAACTGAATGCTGTTTATGTGGCGCAAGTCGCTCCAAACAGCGCTGCTGCTGATGCCGGCATAAAAGAAGGCGATATTATTACGGCTATAAATAACAATAAAGTTCGGTCGGTGGCGGAACTTCAAGAACAAGTGAGCAGATATCGTCCGGGCGATAAAATAAATGTAACTGTTTTGCGCGGTGATAAAGAACGTAATTTCTCTGTCGAACTGAAAAATCTGCAAGGCACTACCGATGTTGTTCAAAAAGTTAATTTAGGTGTGTTGGGCGCCGAATTTCAAGAAGTGCCGACAGAAATTATGCAAAAATTAAGGCTATCGAACGGAATGCAGGTAAAATCGCTGAAATCGGGCGGAAAAATGGCTTCTGCAGGCATCAAAAAAGACTTTATCGTCGTGAAACTAAACAACACAAATATCACATCAATGAGCGATATTGAAAAAGTCGTCAACGAAGTGCAAAACAGCAACGAAAATGAAAAAGGATTGTTTATTACCGGTATTTATCCGAATGGGCAAGTGGCTTATTATGTGATAAATATGGGTGATTAAAAAATATCTTGAACCAAGATTTTTAAGATTAAAAGATTTTTTAAAATTTGTTTAATACCAAATAACGTTATTCTGAAAATCTTTTAATCTTGGAAATCTTGGTTCAAGACATATTGTATTCTAAAAAATTCGCAAAATCTAAAAACAATTTTTCACATTATATGTTATTTATGATAGAAATTAGTAAATTTTAACTAATTTTGCCAACTTAAATTTTAATTTCCGAAGATGAGACAATTAAAAATTACAAAATCAATAACAAACAGGGAAAGCGCATCGCTTGATAAATACTTGCAAGAGATTGGACGTGAAGACCTTATTACCGTTGAAGAAGAAGTAGAATTGGCGCAACGGATAAGAAAAGGCGACCGTATTGCACTCGAAAAATTAACACGCGCCAACCTTCGTTTTGTGGTTTCTGTGGCAAAACAATACCAAAACCAAGGATTGAGTCTTCCCGACTTAATAAATGAAGGAAATCTCGGCTTGATAAAAGCTGCCGAAAAATTCGACGAAACACGCGGTTTCAAATTCATTTCTTACGCCGTTTGGTGGATTCGCCAATCTATTTTGCAAGCGTTGGCAGAGCAGTCGCGCATTGTGCGTCTGCCGTTGAATCAGGTTGGTTCATTGAATAAAATCAATAAAGCATTTTCTAAATTCGAGCAGGAAAACGAGCGCAAGCCATCGCCCGAAGAATTGGCAGATGAGCTGGAAATTCCCGTTGATAAAATAGCCGACACATTGAAAGTTTCGGGACGTCATATTTCTGTTGATGCGCCGTTTATTGAAGGCGAAGACAATAGTTTGCTCGATGTATTAATCAACGACGATTCGCCAATGGCAGACCGCTCGCTGGTAAATGAATCGCTTTCGAAAGAAATTGACCGCGCCCTCGAAACGCTTACTGAACGAGAAAGCGACATCATCAAAATGTTTTTCGGCATCAGCTCGCAAGAAATGACACTGGAAGAAATCGGCGATAAATTCGGCTTAACCCGTGAAAGAGTAAGGCAAATCAAAGAAAAAGCCATCAGAAGATTACGTCAAAATTCCAGAAGTAAGTTGTTGAAAGGATATTTGGGGTAAAAAGGTAAACGAGTTAACAAGTTTTAGAAAAAGCAATAAAAAAGCGAATCTTACGATTCGCTTTTTTATTGCTTTTTATTTCATCACTTTTTCGGTTTTTCCATTATCATATAGAATAATGTAAATTCCTTTTGTCGGTTCTTGTTTTAGTTTTTGACCGATGAGGTTGTAATAACCTACAATTTCCGGTAGAGACGTTGCGCGCAACGTCTCTACAATGTTGGAAGGCTCGCCTGTGGTAGTAAATTTATCTGAAATGCTTGTTAGCACCACATTGTTTGTGCCAAGAACTTCGAGCGTATAATAATAGTCTTTGCCGCTCAATAGATTTTTTATCTCATAACTGAAACTTGAATTTGCAATTCGCATAATGCTTCTGGCTCTATGTGTAATAACATCAATCAACTCTCCTGCAGCATCAAACTCTAACGTGTAAATTAAATCTGTACGTGCTTCGTCTGCGTAAATTAGCAGGCGGTAACCTTCGGCACTTTCATTGGGTTGCCAAACGACAAGTGCGCTGTTGTCTAATGGAAGGACATCAATACCACTTTCCGAAACATCAGGCATTTCTATGATATTGAAATCTTTCCATTCGTCAGCACTCAGATAGGCTGATTTACTACCTGCCGGTACATACAACGTGCAAGCAGATTTATCTATAGCATAAAAAACAGTTGATGATATTTCAACAGGCGTAGGATTGAGATTTATTATTGACCGCAAACCATAACAATTAGCAAAAGCCTCACCTGTAATACTTGTTACGCTTTTGGGAATAGTAACTGATTTCAATGAGTAACAACTGCCAAAAGCGGAACGTCCAATGCTTTTTACACTATTTGGAATAATTATTGAACTAAGATTATTGCAACCATAAAAAGAGTAATTTCCTATATCTTTTACGCCATTTGGAATAGTTATAGAGGTAAGACTAACACAAAATTGAAATGTACTCCAAATTTCAGTTACACTACTTGGAATTGTAACTGAAGTTAGGTTATAACATCTTTCAAAAACAGCGTAAATAGAAGTTACTCCATCAGGAATAGTAACCGAAGTTAAGCCACACGACTCAAATGCTTGTGTTCCAATATATTTTATTGTAGTTGGTATAGAAGCAGATACCAAATTATAGCAATATTGGAAAGCATAATTGCCAATACTTGTAATACCATCTTCTATTACTACACTTGTAATAGCAGCACGATAACGATACCAAGGAGCCGGTTGAGGCCAGAACGAAGGCATATCTCCTGTGCCATAAATGGAAAGAATACCATTAGTTAAAATCCACGTGAGATTATCATTTATACTTCCACGTGCTTCTTCTATCATAAAATCTTTCCAGCCATTTGCACTTTGATAGGCATTTTTGCTATTGGCTAATACATACAAAGAGCAAACCAATTTATCTACTCCATCAAAAACCGATTCGTCAATAATTATCGGATTAGGATTTAAGTTTATTACTGAAGAAAGTTTATTGCAATGTTGAAAAGCATAACTGCCAATATTTGTTATTTTTTGAGGAAGAGTAATAGAAGTTAGTTCATTACAACCCCAAAAAGTATAATTTCCAATATAAGTTGTATTTTCCGGAATAGAAATCCACGTGAGAGCGGAACAATTACTGAATGCCCAATCGCCAATATGAGTTACACTTTCGGGAATAGAAAAATTGCTCAGATTATAGCAATCTGTAAAAGTAGAATCTTTAATTGTAGTTACTCCAGATGATGGAAACCAAATAGATGAAAGAGAATAACAACCCTCAAAAGCGCTTTTTTCAATTGTAAGATTTCCTACTTCATACGTAGAAACAGAAGTAAGATTGATACATCTCCTAAAAGCCCCATGTCCAATACTTGTTACACTTTCGGGAATACGAATAGACGTAAGTTCATCGCAAAATTGAAAAGCATATTTTCCAATACTTGTAACATTATAAGTTGTTCCATCATAAATAACTGTATTTGGGATAACAACATCACCGCTATATTTGGTGGGATTAGATGTTACCTCAGCAGTTGTTCCCGAAAAATTGTAGTAAATACCGTTCACGAGCGTTTGTCCATACGCCTGCATGCTTACCATTAGAGACAGAGTAATAAAAATTTGTTTAATTGTTTTCATTTAAGTTATATCATTAGAATAATACCAAACTACAAAGGTAGCAAAAAATCTTAATATCATTAATCCGAATTTCCCAAAAATCCATTAACTTTGTAACTATGATTAACGAAACTGCTCTTGAAAAACTGAAAGTATTAGCAGAATCTGCTAAATATGATGTTTCGTGCGCGTCGAGCGGAACGACCCGAAAAAACACTTCGGGCGGACTAGGCAGTGCCAACGGCTGGGGCATTTGCCATAGCTTTACCGAAGATGGCAGATGTGTTTCGCTATTCAAAATTATGATGACCAATTATTGTATGTACGACTGCGCGTACTGCATTAACCGAAGAAGCAACGATTTACCGCGAGCAACTTTTACGGTACAAGAATTAGTTGATTTAACTATTGAATTTTACCGCCGAAATTATATCGAAGGACTTTTTCTCAGTTCGGGAGTGATTAAAAGTCCCGATTATACAATGGAGCGAATGGTACAAATCGTGAAGCAACTTCGTGCCACACACAAGTACAACGGATACATTCACATGAAAAGTATTCCGGGCGCAAGTGAAGAATTGATACGCCAAGCCGGACAATATGCCGACTGACTGAGCGTAAATATTGAAATTCCGACAGAACAGAACTTGAAAATGCTCGCGCCGGAAAAAGATCACGAAAGTGTGTATAAACCAATGTTGTTTATTCAACAAGGCGTATTACAAAGCCATGAAGAACGCCAAAAATACCGCTCTGCTCCGCGTTTTGCGCCTGCAGGACAAAGCACACAGATGATTATCGGCGCCACAGACGAAAGCGACAAGCAAATTCTCAATACTTCGGCGGCATTATATACTCGCCCGACTATGAAGCGCGTGTATTATTCGGGATTTATTCCCGTAAACTCTTACGACCAACGTTTGCCTATGCTGAAATCGGCGCCGTTGGTACGCGAAAACAGGCTTTATCAAGCTGATTGGCTGTTGCGTTTTTATGAGTTCAAGGTAGATGAAATTGTGGACGATGCGTATCCAAATTTGGATTTGGAAATCGACCCAAAACTTTCGTGGGCATTGCGCCATCCCGAAGCTTTTCCGGTGGACATCAATAAAGCGGATTACTCAATGTTACTTCGCGTGCCGGGACTTGGTGTGAAATCGGCAAAACTTATTGTTTCGTCAAGAAGATTTAACAAACTGAATACTTCTCACTTGAAAAAAATGGGCGTGGTATTGAAAAAAGCGCAGTATTTTATTACTTGTAACGAATTAACTTTCAACACGGTACACGAGACATCGCCCGAATATGTCAGAAAAATATTGACCGAAAAGAAAAAAACGAAGAAAGAAGCGAATCCGAATCAATTGTTATTATTTTAACCCCAAAAGCCCCTTAAATTCCCCTCAAGGGGAACTTTAAGAGAGGATTAAATGAAATTTGAGTATTTAATGAACAAACGAGAAAATATTCCAAATACCAAAAAAGTCCTCCTTAAGGAGGATTTAGGAGGCTTCTTTCGCTACGATAAAACATTTGAAGGTTTGCTCACTTGTATTTTCGATGCTTATGAGCGCAAAACATTTCCCGAAAAACTGTTTGATGAACAGGAAATAGAACCATTATTTACAGATGAAATACATACCGTAATTACCGACGAAGAAAAATCATCGCGCGTATGGAAAGGATTAGAAAAGAAACTTTCCAAATATGGTTGCAATATGATTACGCACGTATGGCTTTCGGAAGAACCGCACAGCGACGAGCTTATTTTCAGGTATATATGCAAAGTTTATAATTCCAAGCAATCTATCGAAACAAACTTTGGCGATGCCGATGTGTTGGAAATGAATCAGCTTGCCAAAAAGGTAAGCCAAGAACGTCAGCGCATTTTGATGTTTGTGCGTTTTCAAAAAACTGCCGACGATATGTTTTTTGCGCCTATTTCGCCGATGTACAATGCATTACCATTGGCAGTTGAGCATTTTATTGACCGTTTTGCCGACCAAAAATGGATTATTTACGATACAAAACGAAATTATGGCTATTACTACGATTTGAAAACGGCAACAGAAATGACACTCGACAATCAAGACAACTTTTTAGACGGAAAATTAAATGAAAGTTTAATGGCAACAGATGAGAAATTATTTCAAGAACTTTGGAAAGGATACTTCAAATCTATGACAATAAAAGAACGTATTAATCCGAAATTACATCGTCAGCATCTGCCCATTCGCTTTTGGAAATATTTGACGGAAAAGCAAAAATAATTGAAGATTCAAAATTGAATTACAAAATATCCTAATATCACGACCATCGGGAGCAAATATCAATAAATATCAAATTTCAAATCCCCAACCAAAAGTATCGCTAAAATACATATAAAGAGAAATATAGACGGCAAAACGCGTGGCTTTTCCCATCAGCATAAATAAAATGCAGCGCACCGGAGACACTTTATAAAATCCCAATGCCAACGAAGAAATATCTCCAATAAGCGGAAGCCACACAAAAAAAGACAATAAGCTGCCATATTTGGATATGTTTGATTGTTGTTTCTCCAATTTCTCCGGTGTAACTTTGAACCATTTTTCAATCCATTCCCATTTTCCCAGCCAGCCAAGATAATAAGTAGAAACGCTTCCCAGCCAGTTTCCAATCGTAGCAATAATAAAAACCATCAGAGCATCGGCTCCCATATACAACAAACCTGTAACCAATATTTCGGAACTAAAAGGCAGAATCGTAGCGGCAAGAAATGTGCCGACGAATAATCCTACATAACCCCATTGCAATAGTATCTCCTGTAATGCTTCCATAATTAAAACAAAAGCACAAAAATAACATTATAAATTGTATTTTTTACTAATTTTGTTCTCAATAGCATTAAACTTTATTTTATGGAAAACAAAAGCACCACCAATTTTCTGGGTAAAATTCCGATGTGGTTATCAAGCAAAACATCGATATTTATTTACATATTCCTGTTTTTCTATTTGGTAATTTTCGCTGTCATTTGTGTCATTGTTCCCGATATAAACCATCTGCAACCATCAAGCAACGCTCAATTAGTGCTTGGAAATTACACCAATGTATTAAGCGCGCTTGGTGCTTCCATCGCTGCCGGAAGTGGAGCAGTCATACACTCAAAAGTCAAAAAGATGCATCAAAACCATGAAAAACTTCAAAATTCTATTGATGAACTTCACGAGAAGTTAAATAGAATTTCGGAGAAAAAATAAAGTGGACCTGGCGGATTCTCCTACCACAATCTTGTTCTTGAATACCTCTATTTGTTTATAGAACATCGACACTCAATAGGAGTAAAATATAAGTTTTAAAATAAAGCAAGTGGATGAGAATCATGAGTGGTCGGAAAATTTTTCTTTCGACTACCCATGATTCTCGTCCACTATACCATCTCTACACAACTTTTTTAGTCTTAACATATGTGTGTTCTATTAGAAAAGAAAACACAGTCAAAATGACAAGCCTTTTTGAACTTCATTATATAAGATGTTTTATTTGCATTACGATTGTGTGTCCTTGCGATGAATGCAATCAATACTTATAAATACAACAGATGAAAGTAGAGGAGCTACCAATAAATATAGATATTCCACCTGTCAAATCAATTGATATTTCTGGTGTTGATGAAAAAGATATTGAACCAACAAAAAGGCTTTTGGAAAGAATACTTCAAAATGCGATGGAGGATGCTACCGAAAAATTTTATACCTTTGTAAAAAATCAGCACCAAGAAATAAAAATTGAATCCGCAGGAGAAAAGTTACAAGAACCTGCTTCGAGTAAGTCCTTATCTAAAGATTCGCCAAAAAGAAAACCAAGCAAGGATGGTGACTATATTGTGCAGAAAGGAGATACTTTATGGGGATTGGCTAAAAAATTTAATACAACAGTTGAAGAACTGGCAAGGTTAAATAACATAGACGATGTAAATTTAATATATGAAAGGGAGAAATTATGGGTGCCGAAGATAAAAGAAAACCTGCAAAATAAAAGTGCATCTGATTCAAAGATTCCAACATATGGCAATATAACATATCCTCCTCTAACTGTAGGATCAGACTGGTTTGAACAAGTCCGAAATGATAATAATAAACGGATTCAGATGTATGAACTGGCGAGGTTGAATAATATTAATGCTGCAAATCTTGAAAATATTGGTTCTGAAAATCAATACAATTTAGGTCTCAGATATTACGATTCTCGTTGGGGAGAGGTGACGAACCCTGGTGGAAATAAAATATTATATCATAATACACCTGAAGGAGATAAAATAATAAAATCAGGATTTAATGGTTCTAAATATACTAAGAAATCAAATTATAATTGGTTTTATACTGATGGAAATGTAGCAGGGACTGGTCGTCAAGGAACATCTGGAACATTAGCAGTAGAAGGAATTAACGTAAGTGAAGCTCATGTTATTACTAAAGCTCAGACAAAAGCATGGAGTGCAGAAGCGATGGTTGAAATGGGATATACCAAAGAAAGTTGGAAATTGGCAGCTAAAGAAATGGATCCCAAAGCATTTAAAGAATTGGCCGCAGAAAGGAAGGGAAGAATGTGGTCGAAAGTTGGAGAGTATATGAATAAAATGGGCAAGGATGTTTATTGGACTGAATTAGATGGTAATTATGCTGTTTCTGATAAAGTTGCTAATTCAGGTAAAATTACTTCTATGCATGGTGAAGCCGCCAAATCTTGGGTTAAGAATTTGAATGGGACTAAAATTGCAGGTAGAACCCTAATAATAGCATCGATGGGTCTTGATGCTTATCGAATAGCAACGAGTCAGAATATACCCAAAACAACTACAAAAGTTGTTACTGGTTGGGGTGGTGCATGGTTAGGAGCTACAACCTTTGCTGGTGCTGCAGCTGCAGCAGGGCAAATGGGACCGCAAATAGCGACTCCCGAAGAAATCTTTACTGTACCTATTGCAGGTCTTATAGGAGGTATTATTGGATATTTTTGGGGCGAAGAAACAGGTGAAATAATATATGAAATTTTAGAAACCCAAGGTTGGGTTCCAGGAGGTCAAGAGTAAAATTAAAAAAAAATTTTTATGTTCAATTATAATATTTTTTTATGTTCAAAATTTTTTATAAACAAAATGATGATGATGATTCATTATCCTTGGTATTATGCAAGGAAAACTGTAATTGTTCAATAGTTTTTGATGCAGTAAAGTTTGTTTTAACAGATAATAGTAAAATTGATTTTAACGAGTTTGAATTATTAAAGACAGAACAGACTTTAGTATCGTTAGATGAAATACGCAATGAGGATTTTGATGTATTTTATATTAAGATGAATGATGAGTTGATTTTTCAGATTTCTTGGATTCCATATGGAAAGCAACAATTAATTGTTTATGATAAAAGTATGGTAGATATAATACCATTTTTAAATAAAACAGTTTATGAGTCAGCGGTTTCACGTTTTTTAGAAGCGGATGAATATGAAGATTTATTATATCCTTTTTATCCATGTTAAGCGTAATGTATAATAAATAAAATAAAAACGTTAGTTCGACATGGCGTTTCGCCATAACAGTCAAGTTAAGAAAGTAAAAAGTTAATTGTCTTATCGAAAGTACACAAATACTAAATTAGAAATTTAAAAATTTAATTCAATGAAAAACTGGCAAACATATATAGACAATGTAAATCATTTTCAAATAAAATATCCCGATAAATGGAAAAATAAACTGTCGAATAATATTATAATTTTTTTAAGCCCACAAGAAAATGATGAAGACATTTTTCTGGAAAATGTAAATCTGATGTTGCAGGATTTGTCTCGAGAGTCAATGACATTAGAAAAATACACAGAATTAACCCAAAAACAGGTAATAGATAATTTTGGAGTACCAGCAATAATATCATTGAAAAATACGACTATATCGGAACAAAAGACGAAAGAATTTATTTACGATATGAATTATCAAGATAGAAATTTAAAATTAAAACAGTTTTGGTTTATTAGAGATAATACTGCATATTTATTTACATATACTGCAGAGCGGTCCCAATATGATAAGTATGACGAAACAGCTACCCAAATAATTCAGAGTTTTACATTTACACAAAATGGGTCTAATAACCACTGATATTCTACATACCATTGTTTTGACAAATCGCCCTTACAGTCATTTAGGTACGGAAGTATCATTATTGCTCTCTTTTTCATATAAAAATCTGTTTTAGTTTTTATAAAAGATTTATTTACAGCCTATTAGTTTATAACAGAGTTTTAACAGACGATTATAAAAATGCCAAAATGCAGATAATCCATTGATTATCTGCATTTTTCATTTACTTTCGTGGACCTGGCGGGAGTCGAACCCGCGTCCAAACGAGGAATTAATTTGCTTTCTACATGCTTATCTTCGCTTTTATTTTCGTGTAACGGCAAGACCGAAGCCACCAACCGATACCTTATCCTCTAAATTTTCATTTCGGTTTCGAGGCAAACCAAAACTATCCCCGATTTATCCGCACCACCATATCAAATCGCTTCGGAGCAACAGCATTTGGATGATGTCTTGTTCCAACACCTTGTATCGGAATTAAGCTTATCTACTGTGATTCGATTAAGCAGCAAGAGCGTAATTATTTTCGCCAGTTATAATTTGAAAGTTGTGATTTAAGTGCCACTCTAACAACGCACTGCATGCTTACAAACCACTTCTGCCCGCTGTCAAAACCGGTCAAGCCCAAAAGCAATTGACAATTAATAATTAACAATTGATAATTTTTCCAAAATCAATAATTGTTAATTATAAATTACTAATTGTCAATTATTTAGCATAGCTAACAGCACGAGTTTCTCTAATCACGGTAATTTTTACTTGTCCCGGATAAGTCATTTCGTCCTGAATTTTCTTCGCTATTTCGTATGATAATGTTTCTGTTTCTTTGTCGTCTATTTTGTCAGCGCCTACAATTACGCGCAACTCTCGACCTGCTTGTATCGCGTATGTTTTCAATACGCCCGGATATGATAACGCTAATTTTTCGAGGTCGTTCAAACGCTTGATGTACGCTTCTACAATTTCGCGACGTGCGCCCGGACGTGCGCCCGAAATAGCATCACAAACCTGAACAATCGGAGCTAATAATGTTTCCATTTCCACTTCATCGTGGTGCGCGCCAATGGCATTGCAAATGTCCGGTCTTTCTTTGTATTTCTCTGCCAATTGCATACCAAGCAATGCATGCGGAATTTCCGGTGCGTCATCGGGCACTTTTCCTATATCGTGAAGCAATCCGGCACGTCTTGCTTTCTTCGGATTTAATCCGAGTTCGGCTGCCATCACAGCGCAAAGGTTGGCTGTTTCGCGAGCATGTTGCAACAAGTTTTGACCGTAAGACGAACGGTATTTCATTTTTCCGATTAAGCGGATAAGTTCGGGATGCAATCCATGAACGCCCAAATCTATCGATGTGCGTTTTCCTATTTCAACTATCTCTTCTTCAATTTGTTTGCGAACTTTGGCAACCACTTCTTCAATACGTGCCGGATGGATTCGTCCGTCGGTAACTAATTGATGCAATGCCAAACGTGCAATTTCTCTACGCACCGGGTCGAAAGCTGAAAGCACAATGGCTTCCGGAGTATCGTCAACAACGATTTCAACGCCTGTAGCCGCTTCTAATGCGCGGATATTACGTCCTTCACGACCGATGATTCGACCTTTCATTTCGTCGGATTCGATGTGGAAAACGGTCACTGAATTTTCAACGGCTGCTTCTGTTGCTACACGCTGAATGGACTGAACTACAATTTTTTTGGCTTCTTTATTTGCCGTCATTTTTGCCTCTTCCATAATCTCGTTGATGTACGAAACGGCATCTGCTTTTGCCTCTTCTTTTACCACTTCGATTAACTTTTCTTTTGCTTGCTCTGCCGACAATCCCGAAATGGTTTCTAATTTTTCTAATTCTTGACGGTGAAGTTTTTCTAATTCCGCTTTTTTGGAATCAATTAATTTCAACTGATTATCAAGGTTTTCACGAATAGCATCAGTTTCGTTCTTTTTGCGCAATACATCTTCTTGCAGATGATTCAGCGTCAGTTCTTTTTGTTTTAGCGAAGACTCTTTTTGTTGAAATGCCGATTCTTTTTGCTGTAACGCTGTGTTTCGTTCCGTTACTCGTTTTTCGTGCTCTGATTTCAACGAAAGATATTTTTCTTTCACTTCCAACAACTGGTCTTTTTTCAATACTTCGGCTTCGGCTTTGGCATCTTCGATGATGCGCTTATAGCGCCCTTTGCCCATTATGCCGACCATTACCCACGTGGCAAGTCCGCCGATAAAAAAAGCGAGACAGCCGATTAATATATACAATGTCATAATAAAAAATTATTTAGTTAAATAAAAAAGCACCACCCAAAAACAATTATTTCATTGTTTTTCAAGGTAGTGCGGTAAATATATGGTTTAAATTAAATGCTAAAAACGATTTTTATTCTTCCGATTTCAAATAATCTTCCAGTTCTTTACTGATATCATCTATTTCTCCGGCAAAGAGATTTATATCTTTTGCTTCTTTCAATTTTACATATTTCAACGCTACTTGCACAGCCGCCATTGCTATATAATCTGCTGTTGAAATTTTTGAATCAGCTCCCGCCGGATATTTTTCTTTAAATCGTAAAATTAATTCATTAACATGCTTTACCGCTTCTCTTATTTTTTCCTCTTCTTTGCGTTTGATGTGAATCGGAAAACAACGGTCAGCAACGATTACGTTAATTGTTAATAAACTTTCATTCATACGCTCTATTGTTGATTTAGCAGCGCAATACATTTATTAATTTCCCGCACTAACTTTGATAGTTTTTGTTGCGAAAATTCGGTATCTTTTTCGCTCACAGACATTATTTTTGCCATTTTCAAACTATCGTATTTTGATTGTAATTCTACTTCTCGGCTATTTGCAAGTTTCAATTCTTGCTCACGCCTGTTTAAGTCGCTCAAAAGCCTTTCGTTCTCTTCTTTCAACTTCTTGTTTCGAGAAATAAGTTCCCTTGCGTTCTCTTGTAAGCTCGTCTTCAGATTTTTAGGCTCAATGCTCATACCAGAATTAAAATCTTTACAAAGATAACAAAAAATTAATAATTCACAATTAATAATTAAGAATTTTTATTACACTTTCCTCATTCTTTCCATATCTCGCTTATCTTCACGCTCTTTGAGTGAATGTCGTTTGTCGTATTGACGTTTACCTTTGGCTAACGCAATTTTCAATTTGGCACGTCCGTTTTCATCAATAAATAATTCGTAAGGAATAATTGTCAATCCCGATTCTTTGGTGGCGCGCGCGAGTTTTTTCAGTTCTCGTTTTGTGAGCAGCAATTTGCGGTCGCGACGGATTTCGTGATTATTGAACGTTCCAAAAAAATATTCGGCAATATACATATTTCGCACCCAAAGTTCGTCGTTGATAAATGTGCAATAGATATCTGACAATCCGGCTTTTCCGCTGCGAATGGATTTTATTTCGGTGCCAAAAAGCTGAATTCCGGCTGTGTATCTTTCAATAAATTCGTAATCGAAAGCAGCTTTTTTGTTTTTTATAATAATATTCGAATCTTTCATTTAATTATGTTTTATAATCCCACAAAGGCACCGCTCGACTTTGCCGCTTGGCTTGCCAAGAAAGTTCACTAAAAAAAACTTCGTGTTCTTTGTGTCTTTGTGGGAAACATACGGTACAAAGGCGCAAAGGTTTTATTTTAATAACAATTATCTGTTTATACGTTCATTCCGGGCATCATCAAGTTCATCAAAAACTTAACAATAAACGGACATATCAATATAATTATGGTTGCAGCAATGGCAAAACGGCTCTGCTCTTCTTTAGTTATTCCCAACACTGCTGAACCGTGCAACACTACCACAACGGTATATATATTAAATACTTTCAAAAAAAAGGCATCGACGGGAATCAACCCGACAATAATATTGATGACCAACATCACCGTAAATGAATAGCCTGTGAAATGGAGTATCCGTTTCCAATCGATTTCTTGGTCATACATTTTATGAATAAATAATCGAATGAGATACGCTGCCGCAAAAAATCCGATATAATTGGATAAAAAAATAATCGAAATTATTTTTATGACAGCTTGAATATCGAAAGACCGGTTAAACGAATATCCTAATACTGCAGCCAACGTTCCTGTGAGAATCAACGGCAATACATAATCTTTTTGGATATTTCCGTCGTATCCGGTTTCTTTTATTTCTTTCCAAGCATTTGCCGGAGAAAAAATAAGTCGAATAATGATATTTGTAATTTGTTTAAACATCAAATTATTTTAAGCACAAAAATACTATTTATACACGAGTTTTAAAGCGTATTATTATTTTTTTTGTGAAAAAATGTTAAATTCAAAACGGAAGAAAAGAGTTAAATTATTTTTTATTCAATAAAAAAGGTGTACTTTTGCACCGTTAAATTATAAATAATTGTATCGTGGATATATTTAAAAAACTAATAGACAATCAAGGACCTCTTGGTCAATTCAGTAAACAAGCGCACGGCTATTTTACGTTTCCAAAACTTGAAGGAGAAATAAGTCCTCGTATGAAATTTAGAGGAAGAGAAGTTCTTAATTGGAGTTTAAATAATTACCTTGGCTTAGCCAACCATCCCGAAATTAGAAAAGCTGATACCGATGCGACTGCAAAATGGGGATTAGCCTATCCGATGGGCGCCCGCATGATGTCGGGGCAAACAAGTTTGCATGAAGAATTGGAAAGTCAATTGGCAGAATTTGTGAATAAAGAAGATGCTTATTTGCTGAACTTTGGCTATCAAGGAATGGTGTCTATTATTGATGCTGTTTGTGGAAGAAATGATGTTATTGTATATGACTCTGATTCGCACGCTTGTATCATTGATGGTATGCGTCTCCATATCGGAAAAAGATTTGTGTATCAACATAATGATATGGCAAGCCTTGAAAAACAACTTCAGAGAGCCACTGCTCTTGCCGAAAAACAAGGCGGCGGTGTGTTGGTTATTACAGAAGGTGTTTTCGGTATGTCGGGCGTATTGGGACAATTAGACGAAGTTGCTGCATTCAAAGATAAATATGAATTCCGTTTGTTAGTTGACGATGCGCACGGATTCGGAACAATGGGCGCTACAGGCGCGGGAACTCCCGAGCATTTTGGCGTAATGGATAAAGTGGATTTGCTTTTCTGTACGTTTGCCAAATCAATGGCATTGATTGGCGGATTTGTGGCAGGAGAGGAAGAAATTATTAATTATCTGCGTTACAACTTACGCTCGCAGATTTACGCAAAATCGCTTCCGATGCCAATTGTAGAAGGCGCCATGAAACGTTTAGAATTGCTTAAGACTCGCCCGGAACTTCGCGAAAAATTGTGGGACATTGTAAATGCGCTTCAATCGGGATTGAAAGAAAAAGGATTCAATCTTGGCAAAACTAAGTCAATGGTTACACCGGTTTATTTGTCGGGCAGCGTAACAGAAGCTACCAATCTTGTAATGGACTTGCGCGAAAATTATAATTTGTTCTGCTCTATCGTGATGTATCCGGTTATTCCGAAAGGACAGTTGTTACTGCGCTTGATTCCTACTGCTACGCATACGTTGGAAGATGTTGAATATACTATCAATACGTATTCTGAAATCAGAAATAACCTTGAAGCAGGAAAATACGATACAGGTACATTTGCTGACATTGCAAGTTTAGCTTAACTTAAGATAATAGAAATTGATAAATAAAAAGAGGTTGTTTAAAAAAAATTTTTAGACAACCTCTTTTATGTTTAGGTATCTTTATCTCAATTTAACAATCGCTTTAACAATGATAAGCTTTTGTAAGGAGGAAATTTGATACTAAAATCAATCCAACTTTTTGATATAATAATAGAACGACGATGAGTAAATGTTTCAAATCCGGCACGACCGTGGTAATTTCCCATGCCGCTCTGCCCTACTCCACCAAAAGGCAACTTTGAATTGGCTACATGCAATATGGTGTCATTGATACAAACTCCGCCGGAAGACGTTTGATTTATTACTGCTTTTCCTTTTTCGGGATTTCCAAAATAATAAAGCGCCAATGGCTTTTCATGCCGACGAACATACGAAATTGCATCTTCTATATCATCAACAGTAAGCACTGGAAGAATCGGTCCAAAAATCTCTTCCTGCATAATAGGGCTTTCGTCCGACACATTGTCGAGTATTGTGGGCGAAAGGTACTTCGAATCTCTATCTGAAATTCCACCATAGTAAACTTCTTCGCCTTTTATTAAATTAACTAATCTATCGAGAGCTACCGGCGAAACAATCCTTGCATAATCAACACTATCTTGTGGATTTTCTCCATAGAACCGATTGATGTAATCAACCATATATTCCAGCAATTTTTTCTTTACTTTTTTATGCACCAGCAAATAATCGGGAGCAATGCAAGTTTGTCCGGCATTCACTAATTTTCCCCAGATAATGCGTCTGGCAGCAGTTTTTATGTCTGCCGTTTCGTCCACTATGCACGGACTTTTTCCACCGAGTTCAAGTGTAACCGGTGTTAAATAATTGGCAGCTGCAGACATTACTATTTTTCCTACTCGCGGACTTCCCGTAAAAAATATATAATCAAAGCGTCGAGATAATAAAAGTTGACTTACTTCCATCTCTCCGTGAAAACAACGCACATGCTCTTTATTAAACACTTCCGAAATAATTTTATCAATTATTTCTGCTGTTTTAGGCGCATTGGCGGAAGGCTTCAGTGCAACTACATTGCCGGCAGCTATTGCCGATGCCAACGGAATCATTATCAGTTGAAACGGATAATTCCACGGTCCAAGTATTAATACTTGCCCATAAGGTTCTTTTACTATTTTGCTTTTCGAAGGCCAAAGAAAAACGGGCGAACTTACATTTTCCGTACGCGCCCAACTTTTCAAGTTATTAATGAGCATTTTCAGTTCTCGCAGCACAATGCCTGTTTCCGTCAAATAGGATTCGTAAGCAGATTTATGTAAATCTTCCCACAAGGCTGATGCTATGTCTTCTGTATGGCGTTTTACGGAAGCTTTGAGTCGCTTCAATGCATCCATACATTCCGATAGGTTCTTGGTTATTCCTTTGTTAAAATAATCGCGCTGCTCTTGGAGCTGACTGATAATGACCGATTCTTGTGAGGTATCCATAAAATGAGAATTCAAGGTTTAAAACTCAAAATTCAAGATTTTCGGACTTTGTATCTTTGAATCTTGAATTTTGAATATGGTATCTTGAATATTATTTATTGTATAAATCTTACTTTAGATTTTCGATTTGTCGGTATAAAAAACGAAAGCATAATCTCGTGCGTACTATATGACAAATTATTTAATTTACCCAGACTGAGGTCATAAGAATATCCTACGCGGAAGAAATCCCATTCGACTCCCAACATTGCCACAAACATGGAGTAATCATAACCGCCTTTCTTGAAAATATCAGATGGCGAAGGTGGACGATAATCTAATCCCAGCCAAAGCATTTTTTTGTAAAACAGCATACCGCCGAGCGTAAGCATATTTACTTTTCCGGCATTGGTATATACCACTGAAGGCGCTATATCGAAACTTGGACTAATCATAAAGTTTCCTCTGGCATATACATAGTGTTGTTGCGCCACAGTATAAGTTGTAAGCTTGCTGCGATCTCTACCCAAGTGAGTTATTGAAGCTCCAAACAAAAGTTTAGGCATCGACAACTCAAATCCGAAATCGAAATCGGGTTTTATTTCCGAAAACTTTTCTGTCGGAAAATTCGGGTCATTAGGATGTGTGAGTATATGATTGGTCGGATCGAATGACTTCTGCATGATACCGCCGCTAAGTCCAAACGATAAAAGCAAGTCGTCTTTCAAATTAATATGATAGGCATAAGCTATTTTTGCATTTATGGCAGCACTTCCTATACCTAATTCGTCATAAGATAAAGCCAATCCCAATCCTGAACGAATAGGGTCAAAATAACTGTGTGCATTTATTATGCTCGACCAAGGTCCGTCTTGTCCCAACCACTGAAAACGGCTTAACATAAACAAGTCTATGTTGTCGCTATTTCCTGTGGCGGCAGGATTTTTGTTGATTCTCGAAAACCATTGCTGGGTCATTAATAAATCTTGTTGGGCAATTACATTGATACTTGCCAACAACATTGCTATTATGATTATATGTTTTTTCATGCTCAAAATAATTTATTCGTTATTCTACATTCGTTATATCGTCATTAATTTCTATGGTAGTTTCAACCTCTTCTTTTGGTGGTTTTACAATATCCACTTCAACTCGACGGTTTTGAGCGTGTTCTTCTTCGGTACCTGCGTCTCTTATGACCGGCTCTGATTTTCCGTACGCTTCAATCTTCATTTTGTGTGCCGGCATTCCTCTTTCTATCAACAAGCGATAAATGCGCTGAGCACGTCTGTAAGACAATCTTTGGTTGTATGCTTCGCTTCCGCGCTCATCGGTATGACCTCTTATGACGAAATCAAAATCGAGAACATAATCTTGCATGGTAACAAATAACTCATCCAACTCGTCAATAAATTCTTGTTTCAACACGTCTTTATCGAAATCGAAATAGAATAACTTCCATGGAAACGTTCTAAATGCAGGCGGTGCTTCGGGCAATGGTCTTGGTTCAAAAGCTTGTATTTCGCCTATACTTATGCGTTGCGGACGGTAAATATCATCGCGATTACTTTCGTTTCTGCCGGAAATAAAAAATAATACATTGTCTGTTCCAATCAAGTTGTAGTCATCCGCCGATGAGTTATATATCGAAGCCAATGCTGTGGCAGGTTGCCATTCCCCGTTTTCCTTTCTGGAAACATAGAGGTCAAAATCTCCATGCGCTTTTTTCGATGCAAAATAGAGTAAACTGTCGCCCGATGCAAACGGGTAATCTTCTCTTGCATCACTGTTTGCAACTTCGCCCATGTTTTGAGGCATACTCCATTTATTGGTTTTCACTTCATCGATATACCAAATATCCCTTTCGCCTTTTCCTGTCGAAAAATCTGCCGAAAAATAAATTCTGGAACCATTTTGCGCCAATGTCGGATTAAAGAATCCCGAAAATCCGGGATTACGGTACAACCAACCTGCATTTACTGTAGCCGAACCTGTGTTAATAAATCCTCGCAAACCTTGTATTTTTAATTTTTTGGGCTTCGACCATGTATCCTCACCTGTCAGTACACTTCTGTAAAGCATGTAGTTTTTGGTTTTTTTATCGTAACGAGAGAAATAAATTTTGTTCGTTTTTTCATCAAAACCAAATGTGCCGTAAATACCCAAATCTTGCATTTTTTTCATTTCTTCGGGTTCTTTTAATTCAATGATGGAATCATCAATGACAGCACCATATATTTTTATGTTCCCATACTCATCTATGAGCGAATAAACCACTTTATTTTTAAAGAAAGACATGGCTGTTTCATCGTTTGTAGTGTTTACCACCGATGGCAACATGACATAACCTCTTGTATATTTTTCGTCTATCGCCCATAGATTGGAGACTGTCGAAAATATTAAAATAGCGACTATTATTATTTTTTTCATATTCATATTCATATTTTTACTCATTTTACTTGTCTCCTATTTATTTCATTCTCACTACTTCTATTGCTCCTTTTTTAACATCTCCGTCAGGAAGCTCTGCTACATAATAATATGTGCCCGGATCGGCTGTTTTCCCTCTGTATGTACCGTCCCAACCACTTCTGCCTTCATATACCTTTTGCCCGTAACGATTAAAAATGGTCATAAAAATATCGGTCCCAACAAGGAAATCATCGTTGTAGCCATCCAAATCATAAGGCGTTATGGCAGTAGGCCATACTACAGGAACCGTAATCGTTTTCGTAACCGCCGGACATATATTGTTGGCAACCGATACTGTTATCTTGTAGTCTTTGTAAAGACGCAAGGCATGTTCGACTGCATTCGGAAGATTAGCGTTTTTGGAATCTGTCCATGTATAATTGACTCCGGATGCTGTTGTTATGGCTCTGAACACGACTTCTTGTCCCGGCGAAACATATCCGGTATTGTCATGATGCAATTTTTCGTAAATCAATTCAAGATCTTCAACTGATTGATGTACCTTTATAATCAACTTAATTCTTTCACTTTCAGTTTTATGCGGTTCCGGCTCCGTGTATGTTACCCATACTTCTGTTGTACCGACTACAGACGGATTAAATCCAAGATCTTCTGCATTTGTTAATGGCGTTCCACCTGTCGGCACATTATAAAATTTAAGCCCGGCTCTGTCGGGAACTACTACCAAATGTGCAAACGGTATTTTTCCGCCTAATTCAACAGCACAAGCATTATAATGACCGTATGGAGCAGGTACTTTTCCATTCGCACAATCGCCTGTCTGCCAACAATTAGGTTGTTCGTCACATTCAGGATCACTCTGACAATCCTCTGTATGATATACTACCGACGGCGGATTGGATTTACAGTCATTTACCGTTACAGTCAAAGCTACACTATCCACACAACCGGAAACATTGGTTACAATGTAACGAACGGTTAAGGTACCTACTGTGTTATCCGCGGTCAACAAACCAGAATTATCAATTGTAGTACCGACAGCGGTATTGTTTACTATCTTCCAAGTACCACCACTTGGCGTACTGCTTAACTGCAAATCTTTTCCGAGACATACTGCGTCACCGCCCGTGATTGGTGTGATGGTTGGCAAAGCATTGATCGTCACAGGCAAGGATACGCTATCCACACAACCGGAAATATTGGTTACAATGTAACGAACGGTTAATGTACCGGCAGTATTGCCAGCGGTCAATAAACCGGAATTATCGATGGCAGTACCAACAGCGGTGTTGTTTACTATTTTCCAAGTGCCGCCCGTTGGCGTGCTGCTTAACTGCATTTCTTTTCCCACACATACTGCATCGCCACCCGTGATTGGTGTGATGATTGGAATATCATTGACAGTTACAGGCAAGGCTACACTATCCACACAACCGGAAATATTGGTTACGATATAACGAACGGTTAAAGTACCGGCGGTACTGCCTGCGGTCAATAAACCGGAAGAACCATTGATGGTTGTACCAGTAGCAGTACTGTTTACTATTTTCCAAGTGCCGCCCGTCGGCGTGCTGCTTAACTGCAATTCTTTTCCGACGCATACTGCGTCGCCACCCGTGATTGGTGTGATGGTTGGCAAAGCATCTACTGTTACAGCATTAGTTGCTTTATGGTTTCCTTCGGTTACCGCTGCATAATTTGCATAATCAATACTGCCACTATTAGCATACGAAATATACGAAAGTATTTCTTGATTATTTCCGGCTGCTATTCCTCTTACTACTATCTTCAATGTATCTGTTCCGGGAACTGTTCCTACTTTTTCCGGAATAGTACCAATTGTCCATATTCTTGTTGCACTACTATATGTTCCTTTTATTGTAGAAACATATTCTAATCCGGCGGGTAAAGGCTCTAACTGTACAGTTACATCATTGGCTACTACTCCGGCATGATTTCCGGCAACAATGCTTACAATTGTTGTTTCGTCTTTACAAATAGGACTGCTGATTTCCGGCTCCAAGTTCAAATCTTGACAAATCTTAACGGGTATTTTATATTCTATTTCATCGCCTGCACATTGGTTTAGTGTGGGGGTAATTCTATAAATCACAGTATCGGTTGCCGTAGCACTTAATGTTACATATTCGTAAGCCGGTATTGTAGTTACACCAATAGCTGACGTAGTAAAACCTGCCACTATGTTTCCTGTTGTTGCTGTTGTCCAACTGAAAGTTGCACCAGCCAAAAGAGACGTTAAATTAATTTCTGCATGCAGTTCACCTGAACAGTGGTCCGGAGCCATATGGTTGGTTAACGTTGGTTTTGGGTTCACTGCTACTAAAGTTGTTGTACTGTCTTTACAACCTGCAGCACTGCTTACCACTATTTTATATGTTCCCACTGCTTCCGTCGTTACATTACTTATACTTGGATTTTGATCTGACGACGTAAAATTGTTTGGACCTGTCCAAATGTAAGATGTTCCGTTAGTTGTTAACTGCAAATTCAGCGTTTCACCTTCGCATACCGGAGTATTACTTGTTGCTATTTCTATTGTTGGTTTGGTATTTACTGTAACTGTTACCGGAAACTCAGAACCATCTGTTGAACAGCCGTCAATTCCATTTGGCGTAATATAATAAGTAATAGTTGCCGCTGTTATTTCTCCGGAAGCTAAGGTCAGTTGCTGACCGCTGATACTTGTTGCTGCCGTACCTGTTTGAGAGGCATTAAAACCATCTAAACTACCGCCGCTAACAACTATTCTCCAATCAAAAGTAGAAGCCGTACCACCTTCTATTGTAATATTTCGGGAACTTGATCCCGAACATATTTGTTGCGAAGTGGGAGTGAGTCTTAGATCGGCTTGTGAAGAATTGTTTACTGTTACCTGCACTCCTTGCGAAGCGGCCTCACATTGACCTACTGCCACAAAAAAGTAATATCCTGTGTCGCCCGCTGCTCCTGTTTTACTATATGTCATATCGGCCGGTTCATCGCTTAAGTCAACAACCCATTCATCTGCCTGCGTATAATCATCAGTACTTCCTTTTTTCCAACCCCATAGCCAAGCTGTACCGGTAACGATACTACCATCTATTGTAATATTTCCACCCTCACAAATACTGACATTAGACGATGCCTCAATTTCAAGGCTGCCTTTGTTAACTTCTACAGGACAAGTATAAGCCTTAGTTCCATCTGATTTGTTATATAAAGCGCGATAATAAATTGAACTTGCTCCTCCAAATGCAGCTGTTACAGTTACTATTTCTGCTGTATTCTCTAATCCGGTAATGGTTAACCAATTACCGTCATCTGCGAGTGCATTTGTACAATTAGTACCCGTACAATATTGCCATGTATAGGCTGTGGATTTTGCTGGTGCATAAGGCTCTGCCTCAAGTCTAGTATTTAATTCAACAGTACTACCTTCACAAGCAACTTTCTTGTTTGACCGAACAGAAGTACAAGCAGCTGTAGTAGTAACATACCGCATTGCTCCAATATTAGTAAACACATCAGTACTTCCTGAAGTCCATGTAAAAAACTGTGCACATCTATTCGTACCTGTAATAGACCTATTTATACCCACTTCCATTCTAACGCGGTCAGTGAAATCAAACTGATTGACTCCCGCATTAAATTTTATCTCTATATCCCAATACGTACCATTCCACGCTGATATAGCTATATCTTCTACTTTCAACTCCCAATCACCACAGTCAATATTATTATAAAGGTACTGTCTGGGATTGGAAGGACTATAAGGAATACCTAATTGCAATGTTTTACCCTCGCAACCGGCACCTGCCTCAAAATAAATTTCAGCACTGGATGATTCCCATCGGTTGCCTGACGGAGGCACAGGTGTACCTCTATCAAATACTCTAATATACATATAAACATTACCATCATCATCATATAACATTTTCCATTCTCCTGCCGGATTAGGAGTAGTACACCCCCAATCATAATTCACACTACTTATTGGCATTGTCGGCGATATACTCCATTCAGCCTCATCTCGCGTTGCATCAACGGTTATCGGATTACAAACTTGTGATACAGAAAAAGCGCCGGTTGTTCCGCAACAATCTGTAAGTGTTATCACTCTGCTTTCCGTTTCGTGGGTTGTTAGATTTTCTACAGTATATCTTATAGTACCACTATAGTCGGGCAATAAACTTGGCAATACTTCTATAGACACAGTTCTTTCAGAAAGGATTACAACGGGACCGGCAGTAGGAGTTAGTTTTTGTTCTGTCCATCTATAAACATCGGTAGGACTTCCCATACCGGAAGCAGTTAAAATGGTAGATACTCCTTCGCAAAAAGAAAAACCTTTGGAAGAAGTAAAATCTTTAGGTATGGTAAAAGATATTGTAGCACTAGTAACACCATTATTACAAGGATTTTCTACTTTACGCGCCCAATAAACAATAGAAGAACTAATCATAACAGAATATTCATTACTTTCCGAAATAGTATCTCTAGGAGTAGTACCACAAGTTGTTCCTACACCCCATTCATAATCGTCGTTAGGAGCGCCGAGGCCGATAGCTTTCAAAGTGGTAGTCCCGGCTTCATTAGTAGCGCTGGTCGATGATATTCTGGGTGTTATGGTAAGAGGGTTTGTTGATACCGGATCTGCTAAGTCACTGCAAGCCACCCAATACGTGCCGCTTGTATATACATCATATGTATCGTTTCCTGTCGAAGTCAATGTAGTCGAACCTATTCCCCACGCATAATTTCCTGCGCCACATTCCAAATTGTATGCTCTTAATCTGTAAGCTGTTGCACCAACTGCATCAGAAGCTAAGGCGGTAACTCTTACCGTTCTTCCACAAGGAACTTTTGCTTCATTAACCACACTGTTGATGGTGGCAGGAGCATTGGCATTTATAACGCCGTTCCATTCTCCACGAGGAGATGAGCCTAAACTCCACGAAGTGTTAGAAACACTATAAGATGATTCCGGTCCCCAATTAAACGCCGCATTAATAGTTGGGCTATTTTCGATGGTTCTCGAAAAATTTCCGTTTACGGTTATTTGTGCACCTGTATTTCTTGGGAAAGACGCATTGTTTGATGTAAACGTTAAATTATTAATAGTTAGAGTTCCATTTACTTCCACTCCTCTTCCACTAGTGCCATTTATCACTAAATTTGGTCCCTTTTGATCAGAACAATAAGATGCATCACTCACAAAATTATATCCGTTGTTCGCATTTATAATCAAATTATTGTCACTTCCGGAAGTAATTGTACGTCCGGAAGCTAAAAGATGTCCATTTGTCAAATTCAAATTTGGGCTATTATTTTCAGCTCCAATGGTTATATTACGTGCTAATGTTACATAATTTCCTCCCGAAGTATCTGTCAAATCTATTGTTAAATGGCAAAAAACATTACTTCCCGACATCGCAGCACCGGTGCCTCCAATAGTAGCTCCTCCTTTTCTCATTATTATATGTTGGCGAGCATCTCCTTGACCTGAGGTTGTGTATGTTCCATTTATAATAAAATCACCAAAAATATAAGTTGGACGACCTGCGTTATTATTTTGGTTATATGTACCGTTAACAATAAAATTTCCATTTACAGTAAAACGCTCTCCGCCGCCACCACTGTTGTGATTCAGCGTTACTCCTGCATTTACCGTCAAATTGGCACACTCCAAATTGTTGGCATTGATGGTTACATTGTGTGCAATAGTAACATCATCAAGTGCGGTCGGCACTCCATTAGGTGTCCATCTTGCCGCGTCATTCCAATTTCCGCCACTGTTAGATATACGAGCTACCTGGGCCATCGCCGAGCTCGATAAAAACATAAAAGCAACAAAACAAAATATTGTTTTATACAATTTATAAGTTAGTAATCGTTTTTTCATAAGTATTTATTTTTTTATTTTTCACATTAAATCAACTATATCTTTGAAAATCAACTTATTTAGCAATGTTCCCATATTATGGATATTTCACACAATAATGAACCCGTAAAGGTCGTAAAAAAATACAAAAAAACGCAAGGCTTTTTTTATGTTATAGAACATAAAAGTGTCGAGAAATAATTTTAGACAGTTTCTGTACTTATATACAATATATTTGTGGAAAATTAGACAGCTTCTTAAAATATTTTGATTACAAGATAACGCAAATTTTAGGCTTTACATACCGTTAACTCACGGACTTCTACACTAAAAAAAACTTTTTTACAAAACATACGATAAAAATACTACAAAGTTTTGAAGTTTTTATATATATTTGGATAAAATTTCGTTTATACATTAAACATATATGACAAAACTTCTTTCTACTATTTTTCTATTAGCCGGTGTGTGTTTTGGTTTGCACGCGCAGACTGTTGAATGGGCATTTGTGAATCTTCCCGAACAATATTTTCCGTTGCTTACCCAAGAACGAAAAGCTGAACTGATATTCCAACACAATATGTCGGACGCAGATTCCATTCTCAATAATTTTGGCGGCATCTCGCGGTTACACGAAATGGACATTGCAAATGAATACCTAAAAATAGACTTAACCGAAAAAAGCACATTCGAACTAAAAGCATTGCCAACAAACGATTCAAGTCCGGTATTTGTTTTCAGTCATACAGTGTGCGCGCCGGTATGCGATTCACACCTCGCTTTTTTCGATTCGGAATTTCGGCGGTTAGATACAGACACAAATCCGATTTTTCCCGACATTACGGTTTCTGATTTCTTAAATACAGACAAAATTCGTGCCAAAGGCGAAACCGTGGAAAACATCGCGCGGAAATATGATGTTTTGTTCGCTACCATCAGTTTGCAAAAAGACAATACGATATTGGTGCAATCGAACATCAACCAATTTTTGCCACCCGAAATTTATGAAGAAATTTTACCTTATATAATAGGCGACAAAATTTTGCTCACTTGGAACAATAAAATTTTCACGAAAGGACAAGCAAAATGGTAATTAAAATAATCGGCGACGGCTGCTCTCACTGCTCCAAACTATTTGCCAACGCGCAAAAAGCGGCACAGGAATTGGATATGAATATTATGGTAGAACAAGAAACCGATATAATGAAAATCTTACAGCAGCGCATCAGCTGTACACCTGCCATCATCGCCAACGGCAAAGTCATATCAGAAGGCGAAACGCTTTCTGTCGAAAAATTAAAGGAACTTTTCAAAAAGATTAAAAACCCCTAAATCCCCTAAAGGGGACTTTTTGACAGTAATTTTGCAAAGTCCCCTTTAGGGGTTTTTATTTATTTCTTCAATATAATTCAACAATTCTTCTCTTCCCTCGCGTTTATCGGACGAAGTAACGAAAACGGGCGGAAGCTCTTCCCAATCTTCCAACAAGCGATTTTTATACGCATCGGTATTTTCTTTGAGTTGTTTTGCAGATAATTTGTCCGATTTGGTAAAAACTATAGAAAAAGGAATTTCGTTTTCGCCGAGCCACTCCATAAATTCAAGATCTATTTGTTGTGGTTTTAAGCGGCAATCTATCAGCACAAAAATAGCCGTAAGGTTTTCGCGAAGCAAAATATAATCTTCAATAATTTCTTTTAGCTTTTCTTTTCCTGCCTTTCCCATTTTGGCATATCCGTAACCGGGCAAATCCACCAAATACCAATTATTATTAATGATATAATGGTTTATCAGTTGTGTTTTTCCAGGCGTAGATGATGTCATTGCTAACTTATTGCGGTTGGTCAGCATATTAATCAACGACGACTTACCGACATTGGAACGCCCGATAAAAGCATATTCGGGCTGTTGCCCTTCGGGACATTTTTTTACATCGGTATTGCTTATTACAAATTCGGCAGTTTTTATTTCCATATTTTTTTAGTAAACAAGTTGACAAGGAAACGAGGAAACAAGTTATAGAGAAAACTTATCAACTTGTCTTCTCGTTTCCTTGTTTACTCATTATAAATATTCCTGCAAAGGTAATAAATCCGTTAATCATCAGCAATTCGTATCCGAATTTATAATTAAAAAAATGATTGAAACCAATATCCAACAAAAATATCAGAATCGGCGACAACACAGCAATGTAAGGCACACATTTATCTTTTGCAATCCTTTTGGTAAATAATCCGAAAGCGAACAATCCCAACAATGGTCCATACGTGTACGATACAATAGTATAAACGGCATCGATTGCGCTTTTATTGTTGAAGCTTTTGAACAGTAAGATAAGGAATATAAATAAAATGCAAAACGCAATGTGTATGCCGGTTCGTTGGCGATGCTTAACGGTCGAATCTTCGTTGGGATTATTATCCAAAATATCGATGTAGAAAGAAGTTGACAATGATGTAATGGCAGAATCAGCACTCGAAAGAGCCGCTGCTATTAAACCTACAGCAAAAAGATAGACGGTAATATTACCAAAATAACCATTAGCAACTAATGTCGGCAATATTTGATCAGAAAGTTGAGGCAGTGCAATTTGGTTTTGTTGCGCAAAAATCAGCATCAACGCGCCCAAACCAAGAAACAACAAATTAAACGGAATAAACATAAATCCGTAGGTGTACATATTTCTCTGCGATTCTTTCAACGTCTTGCAAGTCAAGTTTTTTTGCATCATATCTTGGTCTAATCCAGTCATCACAATCGTAACAAAAATACCGCTGAAAAACTGTTTTACAAAATGCTGGCGACTGCTCCAATCGTCGAAAACAAACATGTTGGAATATTCGCTTTCGGAAATCGTTTCGACCACCGCAGCAAAAGAAGGCAGATGTAATTGTGCAACAACTTCGGCAATAATCAGACATAAAGCAGCTATCATAATAAATGTTTGAAGCACATCAGTCCAGATAATCGTTTTTATTCCCGTGCGGAAAGTGTAAAGTCCGATAATAATCATAGCACCTGTTGTAATCGCCCAAAAAGGAATATCTATCGTTGTCATACTGTCGAAAACAAACGTTTTTAGCACAATAACTACAATATACAGTCTCGCCGCCGCGCTGATGCTTTTGGAAAGTAGAAAAAAAGACGCACCCGTTTTATACGTGTGTATGCCGAAGCGCTTTTTTAAGTAAGTATAAATGGTAACAAAACTGAATTTGTAATAAAGTGGAAGTAATACTTTTGCCACAAAAATATATCCGAGAAAAAAACCGAATACCATTTGCATGTAGGTAAATCCGGTACTTTGAACCCAACCGGGCACAGACACAAAACTAACGCCCGAAACAGACGCTCCAACCATTCCGATGGCAATAATATACCAAGGAGATTGCCTGTTTCCGAGAAAATAGCTGTCGTTGGAATTGTTTCGCCCTGTGAAGAACGAAATTAATACCAATAAACCGACGTATAGGATGATAACAATTAGAATGCTCATAACTTTAGTGTGCAAAAATAGTAAATTAATATCCATATTTTCCGATTTAATAGTATATTTGTACTTTAAAAGAGTTATGAGTTTACAACAATATCCTTCTACTTTACTGGAAAATGCAGTTCACGAATTTTCAAAGCTACCCGGCATTGGGCGAAAAACAGCATTACGGTTGGTATTGCATCTGCTTCGGCAGGAAGAAGAGGAAGTTGAAATTTTCGGGAATTCAATTGTTTCGTTAAAAAAAGAAATAAAATATTGTCGCGTGTGCCACAATATTTCCGACACCGAGATTTGCCATATTTGTAATAATTTGTCGAGAAACGGACAGATTATTTGTGTGGTGGAAAACATAAAAGACGTTATGTCGGTCGAAAACACACAGCAGTTTAAAGGACTGTATCACGTTCTTGGCGGCATTATTTCGCCGATGGACGGAATCGGTCCAAAAGACTTGGAAATAGAAAGTTTGGTGGAACGTGTTGGAAAAGGCAACATCGAAGAAATAATTTTGGCGCTGAGCGCGACTATGGAAGGCGACACGACTAATTTTTACATTTTCAGAAAATTAGCATCGTTCGATATTAAAATAACAACCATTGCGCGTGGCGTAGCTATCGGCGACGAATTGGAATATGCCGACGAAATAACGCTTGGGCGTTCTATTTTAAACAGAACTATTTTTAATCCCTAAGTCCCCTTTAGGGGATTTAGGGGTTTGAAATTAATATATTAGATTATGTTGGAACAAACAGTAAAAAAATTAGTTTTTAATTATTACATTGTATTTGTATTACTTGTGTTGACGGCTATTGCGGGTTATCTCTTGCAACGAGTTGTTATTATAGACAGTTTCAGCAAAGCAGGCGTTCTGTTGCAAACAATAAATGTTCTTGTGTTGATGATATGTATTCCTACGAGTTTGAAAGTATTTGCGACAAAAGTCGGCAAACTGAAAGAGCTTGAAAACGAGGAAGAAAAATTATCGGGTTATTTATATTGGTCTAAAATACGATTAATCGCCATTGCAACGCCTCTGTTGCTGAGTGTGTTGTTGCATTGTATTGTCAGAAGCAGCGACAACAATTATTCGATGATTTTTTGCGCCGGTATGGCCGGTATGGCATTGATTTTTTGCAAACCACTTAAAAAGAGAGTGAAAGAAGAATTAGGAATTTAATTTCAAATATTATGATTATAGCGGTAGATTTTGACGGAACGATTGTGGAACACGACTATCCGAAAATAGGCGCAGAAATTCCTTTTGCTATTGCCACATTGAAGAAATTGCAAAGCGAGCATTATCATCGGTTGATTTTATGGACTATCCGCACAGGAAAGGAACTTGATGAGGCAATAGAATTTTGCGCGTCAAAAGGACTTGTGTTTTATGCTCATAATTGCAATTATCCGGGCGAAGAATTGACAGACGATACTTCACGTAAGGTAAACGCCGACTTTTTCATCGACGACCGCAATGTGGGCGGAATGATGGATTGGGGATTAATTTACAGACACATACTAAATCCAAATTCTGTTGATTTTCATGAATTGGGAGCAAAAAAACGAAAAAAGAAAAACTTTTTCGCTCATCTTGGCGAATGGTTTACAAAAAAATAAAATTAAAGATATTTGCTCCCTTTGGTCGCGATATTTATAGATATTTTTGTCGATATTAATAGAGCAATTATCTCAATATCGCGACCGAAGAGAGCAAATATCACGTAGTAAATATCTTAAATATGACATTACTCAACAACGAAAACATAAAACTTCGCGCCCTCGAACCCGAAGATTTGAACGTGTTGTACCAATGGGAAAACAATACGGAACTGTGGACAATCGGCAGTACTATTGCACCTTACTCCAAGTATCAGTTACGGGAATTTATCAGCAATGCCGACCAAGATATTTTTACGTCAAAACAACTGCGTTTGATGATTGAATCGAAAGCAAGCGGCGAACCTATCGGTTGTATTGATTTGTACGAATTCGATGCATTCCATCAAAAAGCGGGCGTGGGCATTATGATAGACGAAAAAAGCCGAAACCGCGGAATAGCGATGCAAACGTTGAAATTACTGATTGAATACGCTTTTTCGTTTTTGAAACTGCACCAGCTTTATTGCTACATTCCCGAACATAATAAAACGAGCATAAAACTTTTTGAAAAAGCGGAATTCGTTCAATCGGGCAACTTAAAAGATTGGACAAGAACTATTAATGGTTACTCGAATGTATTTGTTTATCAGCTAATTGCAAAATAACAAGTTATGCTAGTTTGGGGAGCGCTGATATATGGCACGTTGCAAATGAACAAGGTCAAAGTCATTGACTTGATAACCGAAATGGACATCGAAAAGGCGTGCGACGATTTAATCGCGCAGTTCGATTGTACATTCGATTTGGTTATTGGCATTGCCGACGGTGGAACGCTCATTGCCGAAACAATCGCCAAAAAACTTAATTTGCCACTACTGATGGTAAAAAGACAACGCCCGCTGACCAACAAAAAAAGTCGAATAAGAAACGTTTTCAAATATATGCCGAGAAAATTGTTAAACATTATCCGTGTTTTCGAAAATAGTTTTTACCAACTTTCGCTGAAGAGAAAAAACAGAAAAGATAAATCCGGCGAAATACAAATTCTTACCGACAATTTTTCTTTTCTTGACTCACTGCCAATAAAAAATGTATTGCTGACAGACGATGCCGTTGACAGCGGCGCAACCATTTTAGACGTGGAAAAATTCTTCCAATCGCGCCACTGGAATTTTAAAGTCGCTGTGATTACGCAGACATTCAACAAACCAATGATAAATGCCGATTACAAGGTATACGACAAAACATTAATCCGTTTTCCATGGTCAAGCGATTGTCCGAACGCAAAAAAAGTATGACATCGAATTCTGTTGTGATATACGATTTAGACGGCACATTGATTCCGTTTAATTCTTTCAAACGATGGTTGATGTTTACTGTTTTTTCAGCGATTTTCTTTTTTAATTGGGATTATTGTTGGCTTATCGGCAAAACCACGATAAAAAGAATATGCTGTAAAAACGTGGACAGATTTATATTTAAACAAATCATTGTCGCGTTTCACGAGCAAAAAACGCATCGAAAATTTGTAAAGTGGAGCAACTTTCGCTTTGCCGTTTATTTGAAGAAAAAGACCAAAACAGCATTGCTCGAAACAAGCAAAGATTTATATTTAGCCACTGCCGCGCCCGATTGTTATGTAAAACATTATGCTCAACTAATGGATTGTTTTCGCGATTATTCCGCCACTCGTATCGAAAACGGATTGATGAACGAAAACATGGGAACCAACAAATTAATCGCTGTTTCTCAACAACTTGGCAAAAATCTAAATACCGCAACATTGTACACCGACCACGAAGATGACCTTCCGCTTGCTGAAAAAGTATCGACTGTACTTTTAATAAATCCTTCAGAAAAAACAAAGCGTGAGTTTATGGTTAGAACGCAAATGATGCAAAAAACGCAAATCTTCGCAAATTGATAAATAATTCAAATTGCTACTTATTTTTACTTCACGCCTTTGAGTCTTTGCGACTTAGCGTTTATAATGCGCTTGCGCTTTTTACCTAAACGCAAAGACGCTACGGCACAAAGACGCAAAGATTTTATTTTATAAATAACTTACATTAATTATCAATTTGCGAAGATTTGCGTCATTTGCGTTCCTTTTTATTCCATAGCAAAATTCTCCGGTTTTTTCGCCGTAACGCCTTTATAATAACTTTGTATTTCTTTCATGTCGCTTTCCATGTCGCCCGTAGGATTGAATACTTTGTTTATTTCCACTAATTTTTTCGAATAATCTATACTGGCAAGCACAATAGGAACATTGGCGCCTTGCGCAATGTAGTAAAAACCCTTTTTCCATTCAGCATTTTTCTTTCGCGTACCTTCGGGTGTAACAGCTATTATCAACTTTTTACTTTCATTAAATTTAGCTATAACCTGCTCGGTAACCGATGTTTTTTTCGATCTATCCACCGGAATCGCGCCCAACGGCTTAAACACAAGCGAAAAAGGAAAAACCGTCCACGATTTTTTAATTAAAAAACCGGCTTTTTCGTTTAACGATTGGCAAATGAGTTCGCCGATAATAAAATCCCAATTGCTGGTATGAGGCGCCACGCAAACAATACATTTTTCGGGAAATGCGCCAATACCGAAATTTAATTTCCAACCCGTTTTATCTAAAATCCACTTACTTATATTCATCTGTAATATTTAATTTCATTGACAAAAATACTCATTTTTTTTTAATAGTTAATCTAAATATAAATTTTACAATGCTATGTTTAATGCCGTTAGGTATTATCGCTTGGTAGAAAATGTCATTGAATATGGGTTGCATTCCGTATGGAATGCAACCTGACGACGAAAAAATCATTCTTCTCCGAGCGAATCATTGGCTACGCCGAACGTTGTTTCCCAAAGGAATGATATGTTGAAAAGTATTTTATGCCGATGACTTAAAAAATACTATTTTTGTAAAAAGAATTTATGAACAACGATTTTCTACAAGAACTTAATGACAGCCAACGCGAAGCTGTGGCTTACGTAGATGGACCATCGCTGGTAGTAGCAGGCGCAGGCTCGGGTAAAACGCGCGTATTGACCTATAAAATTGCTTATTTGTTACATTTAGGTTTACAACCCTACTCTATTTTGGCGCTCACATTTACCAATAAAGCGGCGCGCGAAATGAAAAACCGAGTTGGTCAACTCATTGATCACAAAATGGCTAACCGTCTTTGGATTGGTACTTTTCATTCTATTTTCTACCGCATTTTACGCACAGAAGCCGAACATATTGGTTTTCCTTCCAATTTTACGATTTACGATACTGCCGATTCGCGCAGTTTATTGAAATCGATTATCAAAGAAATGAAATTGGACGACAAAGTGTATAAAATTTCTCATGTTCATGCACGCATATCGTATGCCAAAAACAATTTGATTACGCCAAATCTTTACGCCAATAATACGGAATTGGTAAAAAATGACGGATACAATAAAACGCCACTGCTGAAAGTGATTTACCAAACGTATTGGAACAGATGTTTTGCTGCAGGCGCAATGGATTTTGACGATTTGTTGGTTTACACCAATATTCTTTTTCGTGACAATCCGAAAATACTCGAAAAATACCAAGATATTTTTAAATTTGTGTTGGTTGATGAGTACCAAGATACCAATTTCGCGCAACATCTGATTATAAAAAAGATTGCCGAAAAACATCAACGCATTTGCGTGGTTGGCGACGATGCACAAAGTATTTATTCATTTCGCGGAGCGAATATCGAAAATATTTTGCGGTTTAAAGAAACGTATCCGCAAGCCGGAATTTTTAAGTTGGAACAAAATTATCGTTCTACGCAAAATATTGTAGATGCTGCCAACAGTTTGATTCAAAAAAACAAAGAACAGATTCGCAAGACTGTATTTTCGGAAAAAGAAAAAGGCGAAAAAATAAAGGTTTTCACTACTTTTTCGGATAGAGAAGAAGCTATTTCGGTGGCAGATTATATTTTGTCGTTAAAAAAGAATTTTGATTACAGCAATTTTGCCATTTTGTATCGCACTAATACGCAATCGCGCGTGTTTGAAGAAGCTTTCCGCAAAAGCGGAATTCCGTATAAAATTTACGGCGGATTGTCTTTTTATCAACGAAAAGAAATCAAAGATGTACTGGCTTATTTTCGCTTGGCAATTAATCCTTACGACGAAGAAGCGTTGAAGCGCATTATCAATTATCCAGCGCGCGGTATCGGCAACACAACGATTGAAAAAATTACCGAATGTGCTCGCACACAACATGTTTCGATGTGGGAAGTGATTATTGACCCACTTAAATATAATCTTTCCGTTAACGCCGGAACAGCTGGAAAATTGAAAATATTTTCTGATGCCATCGCCTATTTTTCGGTACAAGTATTGGAAAAAAATGCTTACGAAGTTGCCGATGAAATTATTAAAAAATCGGGCATTTGGACAGATATAAATGCCGATAAAACAACTGAGAATTTATCGCGCCAGGAAAATATTCAGGAATTATTGAGCGCTATCCATGAGTTTTGCAGTTTGGGAATAGAAGCCGGAGAAGAAAACATTTCTTTGATTGCTTTTTTGTCGGAAGTATCGTTGCTTACCGACCAAGACAATCAAAAAGAAGAAGATACAAACAAGGTAACATTGATGACAGTTCATGCTTCAAAAGGATTGGAATTTAAAAATGTGTTTATCGTCGGCATGGAAGAAGAGCTTTTTCCTTCGGCGCGTACATTGATGTCGGAAAAGGATTTGGAAGAAGAACGCCGTTTGTTTTATGTCGCTATTACTCGTGCGGAACAAAACTGTTTTATCAGTTATGCCAAAACGCGTTTCCGCAACGGACAATCGAACTTTTGCAATCCAAGTCGTTTTCTCAAAGATATAGACGAAACTTTCCTCGATCTTCCGATGGAATTTCAATTCGGGAAAAATAATAATTATAAAAATGATGATGATATTTTCGGCGCTTTCGAAAGTTCAAAGCCGATTTTCTACTCATCAAAAAAGTTAACCCGAATAGACGACTTAAACAGCAATATTTTACCTGCAAAAACGTCATTAAATGACGGATTATCTGTCGGTTCGAAAATTCAACACGAACGTTTCGGCATCGGCACCGTGCTATCGCTCGAAGGCGACGCTGACAACCGAAAAGCGTGGGTTGATTTTGGCAATAATCAAAAAAGACAGCTGTTACTGAAATTTGCGAAGTATAAAATAATATAAATCAAGAGCGCGAAAGGACGAAGGCACGAAAAGCGCGAATTGGATTGCTTCGTTCCTCGCAATGACGAATTTCACGTCATTGCGAGGAACGAAGCAATCCAAAAAATTTAATTGAATAAAATAATTTAAAACGTATATGAGAATGTTACCTATGCTTATTTTTCTGTTAATTTTCTTTTCCCTGTTAGGATATGTTTTTGCTCGTGGTTATCAAAATTTTGTTCAGTTTCCGGCACTGAAAGTAACCTATATTGTTCTGTATGTTTCGTTGTTTTTGACCATGATGACGGCGTTTATTGGAGCCGATTATTTTTCTGCAAAAGTAGGAAGTGTTACGTCTTTTATCGGATTTACCTTTTTGATACTTGTTATTTACATGAGCATCGCCTTTTTGATAATTGATATTTTCCGAATTATCAACCATTTTTTCATTCATGCTGATGTGGAAAAATATCGAATGTGGGCAACTGCCGTAAGTTTTTGCATTGTGGTAATCGCACTTATTGTAGGAAACTATAAGTTTAATAATCCTTCGGTAACAAAGTTCAATGTTTCGGTCGAAAATCCGACTCATAATAAGCAACTTAGAATAGTAATGGCAAGCGATTTGCATTTGAACAACAGCATCGGAAAAAAGAAATTACAGCAATATGTAAAATTGATTAATGAACAGAAACCCGATATTGTTCTCTTTGTCGGCGATATTGTGGACAGAAATATTGACCCTTTTGTCAATCAACGAATGTACGAAGACTTGCTTCAACTAAAATCAACGTATGGCGTTTTTGGTGTTGCGGGAAATCACGAATTTTATTCTTCCGATAAAGAGCTGAATTACGAATATTACGAAAAATCGGGCATCAACATGCTTTTTGACAAAGCGGTGTTGATAGACAGCAGTTTTTATGTATTGGGACGCGATGACAGAATGAATCCCAATAGGAAAAAACTCGCTGATATGGTGAATGAATTAGATAAAAAATATCCAATACTATTATTAGACCATCAACCTTTTGAATTGGAAGAAGCCGAAGAAAACGGAATAACCATGCAATTTTCGGGACATACGCACAACGGACAATTTTTCCCCGGAAATATTATTGTCAACTTCATGTACGAGCTTAGTCACGGTTATATGAAAAAAGGCAATACGCATTATATTGTTTCTTCGGGACTTGGTATTTGGGGACCGCAATACCGAATCGGCACAAAGTCGGAATTGGTAGTTGTGGATTTGACTTTGTAAACTAAAATTCCCACAAAGGCACAAAGAACACAATATTTTCTTAGTGTTCTTTGTGCCTTTGTGGGAAATAAAATTATTTCAACGGATTATACGTTCTCAAAAATGCAACTTTTCCGGAAAGAACATTTTTATAAACATCGAACACAACCGATGTTGTGGAACTTCTAAATTCGCATCTTAAGCTTGCCTGTCCCGAAACTATAGATTCGCCGATTTGTTGCGCATATTCAGCGTTTCCTTCTCTATCTTCGTCGTATGGCAACAGTTCTTCTGCATTTCCGTTCAATATATACTCTAATTCAGTTATCGGATTACCGTATATCTCGCTCAATGCCAATTTTATCTCGGTATATTTTGCTAAATAGTTTCCTTCTGAACCGGCATCAAACAAGATTTCAGACAACTCTGTTACTTGACTCAATCTGTTATTCGTAAAACGATAACTCACTGTCAACGGCGCTGCGAACGAAGAAAGATTATCTTGCGCAAAACCGGCAATAAAGAGATCATTTGTGCTTTTCGTTAATTCCGGCGTATTTACAAGCGACCAGAATATTTCTTCGCCCCAAAACGAGTTGCGCACATCGCAAGATATAACGCTAAAAGTCTTGGTTGTTTCTATTACATGTTTAGAATTGGTTGTAACATAAAATGTTATAACATTCGATCCCAACACGGTTGTTCTGAATGTAGCCGTTATTCTTCCCACAGCAATTTGTGCCTGTTGCATTTCACCACCGTTAAGCGTAAAAAAACAACCTTCCTCAGTTACACCCGAACCCAACGGTATAAAACAAGAAGCAATAACCGTTTGATCTAATCCTATAGGAGTTCTGTTTAACGTTATTTCGCCCAATTCCGGGATTGGTATATTATTATCTTTTTCACAACCTGTGAGAAATACCATTGCCGTTAATACCAACAATACGGGTAATTGATAGAGATTTTTCAATTTCATATGCTTATTTAAGATTAAGTTTTACAGCCCGCTAAATTAGTGAATTTTACTATTTCTGCAAATTATTTTAATAGATATTGATAGATATTTGCCTGCGGCGATATTTTTAGATATTAGGATATTTATAGTTTTAATATCGCCGCAGGCAAATATCGCAAAACTAATATCCATGAATATCGCGACCATCGGGAGCAAATATCAATAAATATCGCGAAACAAATATCTTAATTAATCAAGTTTTAATACTTCGATAAATGCTTTTTGCGGCACTTCTACAGAACCGATTTGCTTCATTCGTTTTTTACCTTTCTTTTGCTTTTCGAGCAACTTTCGTTTACGGCTGATGTCGCCGCCGTAACATTTTGCCGTTACGTCTTTACGCACCGCCTTAATGGTTTCGCGCGAGATAATTTTTGCGCCGATAGCCGCTTGTATCGCAATGTCAAATTGCTGACGAGGAATAAGTTCTTTCAGTTTTTCGCACATACGTTTTCCAAGCGTATAAGCATTGTCGAAGTGCGTGAGCGTGGAAAGCGCGTCCACATACTCGCCGTTGAGCAACACATCGAGCTTGATGAGTTTCGATTCGCGAAATCCGTTTGGATGATAATCGAACGACGCATATCCTTTTGAAATACTTTTCAAACGGTCGTAAAAATCAAACACAATTTCGCCGAGCGGCATATCGTAAATAAGCTCTATTCGGTTACCCGAAATATATTCTTGCTTTATCAATTCGCCTCTTTTGCCTAAGCAAAGCGACATGATTTGTCCGATATAATCAGTTTGCGTGATAACAGACGCACGGATATAAGGTTCTTCTATTTTCTCAATCAGCGACACTTCGGGCATTCCCGACGGATTGTGAATCTCAATCATATCGCCTTTTTTGGTATATACCTTATATTGTACGTTCGGAACGGTCGTGATTACGTCCATATCGAACTCACGGTCAAGCCGTTCTTGCACAATCTCCATGTGCAGCATACCCAAAAATCCGCAACGGAAACCAAAGCCCAATGCCAGCGATGATTCAGCTTGAAAAGTAAGCGAAGCATCATTGAGCTGCAACTTTTCCATAGCCGTGCGTAAATCTTCAAAATCTTCACTTTCAATCGGATAAACGCCCGCGAAAACCATCGGCTTCACTTCTTCAAATCCTTCGATGGCAGTCATCGCCGGATTTTTAACGTGCGTAATGGTGTCGCCTACTTTTACCTCTTTCGATGTTTTAATTCCCGAAATAATATAGCCTACATTTCCGGCGCTTAGGCTTTGCTGTGGTATCATATCCAATCGGAGAATACCGATTTCGTCGGCTTCGTATTCTTTTTCGGTAGCAATAAATTTCACCAGATCTTTGGTACGAATAGTGCCGTTTTCTATTTTGAAATAAGCAATAATTCCACGGAAAGGATTAAACACAGAGTCGAATATCAGGCATTGCAACGGCGCATTTGGGTCGCCTTTTGGCGGATGTATTCTTTCAATAGCTGCCTGAAGTATTTCTTCAACGCCTTCGCCCGTTTTACCGCTGGCGCGCAAAATTTCTTCGCGTTTACAACCGAGCAGTTCTACAATCTGGTCTTCAACCTCTTCCGGCATAGCGGCAGGCAAATCTATTTTGTTGATGATGGGAATTATTTCCAAATCGTTTTCAATAGCCAAGTAAAGGTTTGAAATCGTCTGCGCCTGTATTCCTTGCGCCGCATCTACGATAAGCAACGCGCCTTCGCAAGCGGCAATGGAGCGCGACACTTCATATGAAAAATCAACGTGTCCCGGAGTATCTATGAGGTTCATCGTATATTTTTCGCCCTTGTACGTGTAATCCATTTGTATGGCATGACTTTTGATAGTGATGCCACGTTCGCGTTCCAAGTCCATGCTGTCGAGTACTTGTGCTTGAAGGTCTTTACCGTGAATAGTTTTGGTTACTTCGAGCAAACGGTCTGCCAAAGTACTTTTACCGTGGTCGATGTGAGCAATAATGCAAAAATTGCGTATGTTCTTCATTTAAGGAATTTATTCTGATTTTTGGTTTGCAAATTTAGTTAAAAAATTGCGATTTACGAAGAATTTGTTAAGTTTTACATTCGTAATGTGTTCATTTATTATCAAAAAAAGATTATATTATCTTTAACAATTAAAAAATTATTACTACTTTTAATTTCAATTAGACAACTGAAATTATGTAGAAAGAAAAACAAAGAGGATAAATAATGGGAACATTAATTATTTTGGCAATAGTAGGAATTCCATGTGTTGCTTTTTTAATCTATTGCCTCACGCCGAAAGGAAGAACATGGCTTCATACCAATCACTTGATTTAAACTGTAAAATAAAAAATCTCACTTTCTGTGAGATTTTTTATTTCCGTTCAATTGGAACTTTTTAGAGCTTATTTATGGTTATTTAACACGGGTTACAAAACCGCGCAAGCAGAGAGCAAGGAAGAAATCCGAGCATTATCACCAATAATTATCGAGCCAATCTTTGGTATCCGAATAAATTTCCTCATTAAAACTGCCCAAATAGCCGTTCAGTAACGAATTATCGTGCGAATCTGCTCTTGCATTAGCATCTAAGTCATATTTTGGTTGATATGCAGGACGACCATAAGAAGAAAAATTAGCATTTAGCTCCAAGGTGTCGTCAGTGTTTATATAGCCGTCATCGTTTACATCACCCGGAATCAAGAATCTGTGACCAAAATAGCCATCGGCTATTGTAATTTTCGCATAGCGTGCCAAATAACCCGGACGGGAAATGTACAATATAAAATCTTTACCTACAGGAAGGTTTTCAAACGTAAAGACACCGACCGGATCGCCTAAGGGGACATCACCGGGTCCGGAAACCGTTATGTAGCTGGTTGAAGGATCCTGCACACGACCAATTTGTGCCCAATTTATTGGGATACCGGGCTGATTGGTACGACCTATTGTGCCCGGAAATTTCGGTGTACCGGGCACAAACATACTGTTGTCGTAATAAACAGTTGTTGCTGTATGCACAGGACTATTGTTTTGGATCCAATCTATCGGATCGGGTTCTCCGAACGGCACATCATACAGTTCTACCGTATATGCAAATAGATTATCGAACAGCGGGTCGTCATTATATACAAATGGGAAGACAGTACCGACACCACGTACAAAGCTTGCACCGCCTACCAAAAAAGCATAAGACTCTGCATATCCACTTCCGCTCATGTATGCCAAAAATCCACCCGAAGAACATGTAATCTCGATATCCACAAATGGGTCAAAAAAATCTTTGCGTACATGAAGCCAATCGGGGAATTGGCTATTGGGCATTATTGTATAAGTAGTATTTAAAACAACTAATCCGTCTTCTTTAATTTCCGTGTTATCCCAATCAACAGCCGGTATTAACAGGTCAATGGCATGACTGTTGATAGACGTATTGTCCAAAATTCTAAACGGTGCTATAAGGGCATGGTCGATGCGTCGGTCAATAGGCTGGATAGTGGTTACAGTTGCATCGGGAAGAACTAAAAATACCATAATGGGCTTATTGGAAGTAATCTTGGTTAATTCGGACATGACGGCACAAACATACTGCGTACTTCCCGCACTTAAGTTGGTATAGTTTGTGTTTATGCCTCCGGAAAGGGCTACATTTGTTCCACTTTCGTGGGCTATGATTGCCAACATTCCTCCCCAATTACCGGATCCTCCCGGAGTTTCGATCGGAAACGCAAAAAACTCTTTTCCCCATTTATCAACACTCCATAACTGCTCATACGTATGGTCTCCTGTACCCCCAAACTGACTAAGATTATTACATCCAAATCCATAAATGTCATCATCACCAGATTGTCCGGGAGCCCAAGATGCATCGCTTCCACTAAAAACACCTACCGGTTTATTGGAGGAAATTTTTTGTCCTGTTAAGTTAACAAAAGGAAGGCTCCGGAAATGATATACCTGATTCTCATGTAATGTTATAGTAGTATCATTATGCAAAGTTACATTTGTATCATTTTCCTTTGCCACAACGGCATAAAGACTACTAGTTTCAATATAATTATTGAATATTGAAGAAGGGTCTCCTACAGCCAACCGGTATTCATTTCCCCAAATAGAAACAGGTAATATACAAGTAGCGTCTGTGGATATTTCTTCATGATTGATAGCATACACATTGATGTTTTTCGATGATGTCAGTGTAATGGTTTTAGATGATGTTATGCCGGTATCGGCTGCCGGATAGTTGATCACATCATCGAATAATACGTTGAGTGTATAAATGCCCGATTCAACAAGTAAATTATTCCAATCAGCATTCCCATCATTCAAATAAAGGTTTGTTTGTTCGTTGTATTTGGCGGTAATATAAGAGTCTTCTTCTACCACTACTTTTAGCTGTAAATTATTACTACCCGTAAAGTTACCCGTAATATTTTGAAGAAACGTAATGTAAAATTTCTTTCCGCTTGTAGCTGATGTAAAACTCGGTGTTTGAGCATATACAGAAAAACTACCGCAGTATAATAAAACGGAAATAAAAATGGCAAATGTCTTTTTCATGTTGTGTATGTTTTATTTTTTATATTTAAAGTAACATGGAATTTGTCCCGAAAATCGGGACAAATTCCATAATCATTTATTTTTAAGAATTATGATTCGCTGTTCGGTAATGCGCACTGATTTCTTTTCTGCCAAGTTGTTGTTTACATAATTGTAGGTGGCTGTCAATATTAAATCTTCGCCATTTATGCTATACCGATATACCTGTGCGCCGGTAATATTATTTATGGTCAGCAAGTCGCCTTCGAGGGTGTATGTTGTCGTTTCTTTCCTGCCGTTTGGAAAATAAAGCGTAATGCTTTTCCCGTTTATTTCTATTTCCTGCATACAAGGAATAAAACTTTGCACATCAGCTGCTGTGTTATAGACAGTGGTTTGGGTATCGCCACCGGTATTTTTTTCGATAGTAACTTGTGTTACTGTCCACTGTCCTTGCGGTAGTGTGGCTGCTTGTGCGGCTATGCCTGTCAACAAACAGCAAATTGAAAAGAAGAGTTGTTTTTTCATATGGTTTTTAAAAATGAAACATTTCGCAAACATATAAAACAATTTATTCATTTCAAATAAATAATTAACAATTAATCGGAGACCGTCTAAATTTTGTTCGTTAAATAGAAACTGTCTAAATTTTAATTAATTCAAGTTGCTACTTATTTTTACTTCGCGCCTTTGAGTCTTTGCGACTTAGCGTTCACAAATACGCTTGCGTTTTTTACTAAACGCTAAGACGCTACGGCACAAAGACGCAAAGATTTTATTTTATAAATAGCAACTTACGTTAATTAAAATAAATATTTAGACAGTTACTTAAGATACAAGATAACTTAAAATCAGATGATTTGTATGAAGCTATTTTTTCTTTTAGGTGTGAGGCAATAAATTAAAAAAACGGCGTATGGAATTCCTACTATTGCCAAAATAATTAGTGTTCCAATTATTTATTCTCTTTTTTTCTTAATATTAACGTTGTTAATATTAAGAAACTGTTTGAATTATTTTATGCAAATCAAGCGTTGAATTTTCTTGCTTTTTCAGCCTCGTTAGAGGTATAATATTGGTAGAAGAGAGAATATCTTTCCACAACCTAAGTTCCGTTAGGAACGAGATATAAAACATATCTCGTTCCTAACGGAACTTAGAACGGATGGAAAACGTTTTTTCTACCAATATTATGTCTCTAACGAGACTTTTTTTATCTGAGGAGAATAACTCAAACAGCTTCTAAAATAATTGACACGGTTCCGCTAATTGCGTAAATTAACCAACGCATACCTTCCAAATCCTTAATCAAAGATGTAACAAAAACGCCTGTCAAAAAATATTTAGATATATTAACCGGATAATTACCGAGCTTTTTTTTCCACACAATTTTACTTGTAAAATAGAAATCAAAGAGCAAAAATAATTTTTGAATTGACAAAAAAAAATGCTATTTTTGTCAAAAATCCCAATATAAATGAAATTCCTAAAATTACACGTATTATACGTGTTCTTACTTTGTTCGACAATGTTGTTTTCGCAACCGCTGAAACACCAAATGCGTGGCGTGTGGATTGCTACGGTTGTCAACATTGATTTTCCATCGAAAAATAATTTACCTGTCGAAAAGCAACAACAAGAATTGATTGATATGTTAGATGCTTTTCAATCCATGAATATCAATGCCGTTATTTTTCAAATTCGCCCCACTTCCGATGCTTTTTATTTTTCTTCAAAAGAACCTTGGTCGCAGTACCTTACAGGAAAACAAGGCACATCGCCCAACCCATTTTACGACCCGTTGCAGTTTTTAATTGACGAAGCGCGCGCGCGCGCTATGGAAGTGCATGTTTGGTTGAATCCGTACAGAGTTTCGATGTCAACCAACCAGTTTTTCCATCCGAAGCATCCTTTTTCGCATCAAAACCATTTAATAAAAGAATACGGCGGAAAATATTATTTCGATCCCGGATTTGAAGAAACGCGCCGTTATTTGAGCGCTGTGGTAGAAGATATTGTGATGCGCTATGATATTGACGCGGTGCATTTTGATGATTATTTTTATCCGTACAAAATAGCAAAATTGGAGTTTCCCGACGACGATTCATTTTCGGCAGAACCGCGCGGTTTTGAGAAAAATCAAAAAGATGATTGGCGCAGAAACAACGTTAATGTATTGATAAGCGAGCTGCAGCAAACAATAAAAGGTGTAAAACCGTGGGTAGAATTCGGCATCAGTCCGTTTGGCGTTTGGCGCAATGCGGATAAAGACCCGCGCGGATCGAAAACAAAGGCAGGCATTAGCAATTATGACGGCTTGTTTGCCGATGTGCTTAAATGGCTCGAAGAGGGAACAATAGATTACGTTGCACCGCAATTATATTGGGAAATCGGCAGAGTTGACGCCGATTATAGTGTGCTGATTGACTGGTGGACAAACAATTCGTACAATAAAAATTTGTACATCGGTTTGTTTGCTTCGGGATTAAACGTTACCAATAAAACGGCTTGGAAAAGAGGCAACGAACTGGCGCGGCAGCTTCAACTAAATAAACAATACCCGCAACAAGACGGTGTTTTTTTGTACAGCGCACGTCCGTTGCTCAAAAATCCGTTGGGCATTTGCGATACGTTGCGGAATAATTATTTTAAATATCCGTCGTTGGTTCCCATCAATCGAAATATAAAAGGCGAAGCATCGGCGCAACCTCCAAACTTAAAAGTAGCTAAAGACAATGAAACCGTCTTGCTTACGTGGGATAAGGTTTCGGACACAGGCGGTAAAAAAGTCGCCTATTATGTGGTGTATTGTTTTGCCGGAAATAACATCGGCGATTTAAATAATCCTCAATTTATCGTAACCAAAACGACCGATAATTTCCTCGACTTGTCTAAATACTCCAAAGAACTCAAAGGCGAACACACCTTTGTGGTTACTTCCGTCAACAAATTCAAGCACGAAAGTCCGGTAACGGAATTTGTGGTAAAGCAGTTTTGAAAGTACACAAACGACGCCAATAAAATAAATCAGCTATCGTAAATTAGATGTAGAAGCTGTTTAAATTGTGCTTACGAATAAATAAGGCATATAGTTTATTGCAAAAAATAGGTTTCTATTGTAAAGAATAAAATATTTGTGAAAAATTTAAACAGCTACTAATGGTATATGCTTCTTCGATTGTCTTGTATATGTTAAAGTATAAAAAATTTATTAAAAATTGCACATTATGTTATCTTTTGTGTTATTTTTGTGCCAAGTTTTTTTTAAGCAACTGTTAGGAAATTTTTCATTTATTATTTTCAAATAGTTTCTTTATTTAAAAAATCAGCTTTTATAAATTTCCTAACAATTTCTTAAATTATTAATCAAAAACAAATAAATGTATGAAAAAACAATTTACTAAATCACTATTCCTTGCAATGACTTTTATTGCATTTGGAATGGTAAAAATGTATGCACAAGAAGAAAAGTATCAATTGCGTAACAGTAATTTTGATGAACCATTTGTAACAGCACCCGGTAGCGGCAGCACCGGAACGGAACCGCAATTTTGGCACTCTTTTAACTCGTGCACAGGCAGTTTAGCAAGTACTGCAAGAACTACAGCCCAACTTTCGCAATCGACAGATACTAGAAACGGCGTTGGATATTCTGCCAGAATTAATGCAAGACTTGTTTTAATTGTTGTTGCCAATGGAAATTTGACAACCGGTCGTGTAAATGCAGGAAATATGACCGCTTCAAATCCTGCGAATCACAATTTTACAGACCCAAACGATGATAATTTTAATGAACCTTGGACGGCCACTCCAGACTCTATGCGTTTTTGGGCAAAATACACCACTGTTAATGCCGGACAATATGCAAGAATGAGCACTTATATTCACGATGATTTTAGATTTACAGACCCACTTGCAGGAAATGCTAATTCTGCTGATAATATAGTTGGCTTTGCTGAGTGTGAATGGCAAAGAGGCGACCAAGGATGGCATCAATACACCGTTCCTTTCGATTATGCTTCGTATACTCATCTTGGAAAATCGCCAAAATATATATTAGTAACTTTTTCTACCAAAAGAGAACCCGGTGGTGGAGATAGAAATGATGCTCTGCTTATCGATGACATTGAAATGGTTTACAGCGCATGGTTAACCGATTTAAAAGTAAACGGACAAACTATTGCAGGCTTTGAAAAAGGATTGTTGACTTATGGTGGTCCAAGATTAACAGGCGAGCCGGGTAGTTATGCCTTTCCATATCAACCGGAAGATATTTCTTGGACATCGGAATCAAACTATATTCGCGGTGTAGAAGTTACCAATGTGCTCGGTCCTGACGGAGATGCCGACGGCGGTTACACGTCTATCGTTGTAACGGCACAAGACGGCGGTACAAAAGAATACAAAATAATGTACAGCTCAGCGCTTTCAGACGACAACTCATTGGCGGCATTAGGTTATACGATTGACGGTGAAAATACCGTTATGGTACCCAATTTCAGTCCGACTGTATTGAGTTACGATATATTTATAACAGACGCTGAAGAAATCAACGTTCCGCAAATTGTGGAAGAAAGCATCGTATTGTCTGACGAAAATGCGGAAATATTTGAAATTAATCAACCTACAAACGTAAATTCCGCCGGTACTGTAACTGTGCGCGCTCAAAATCTTGCGTTGAAAGTTTATACATTGAATTTCACGAAAGCAGTTTCGACTAATTCGGAACTATCTTGGATAAAAATCGGCGGTATAGATGTAGAAAATTTTGATGCCGAAACATTGTCATACAACTTTGAAATTGCGACTTGCGTAAGCGCAAACAATCAATTCCCAACTGTTACTTTCGAGAAAGCAAGCTATTGGGCAAACGTTGTTTATACCGCGGCAACTACCGCAACTAGAACGGCTACCATTGCAGTAACGGCAGAAGACGGTACAACAACGACTTATACCGTAAATTTTGTTTTGACAAATGATAATACCGAATTATTGGGTTATAGAGTAAACACTACCGCTCGCAATAATGCTTTTACTGCTGCTAATAATTATGTTGACACTTACAGCGCGTCATTCACAACAGCGCCTACACTACAAGCGTCAACAACTGCGGCTCAGCAATCTTGCGGTAATACGGCATTTCCAACAATAGAAACTTTTGTATGGTATCCTGATACCAACAAAATTGTGGTAACAGCTCAAAACGGTATCGCCACGCAAACATACGGCGCAGTAATTAAAAATACCAACAGTTATTTAACAACAGGAACTACCAATGTAGGTTTAAAATACAGATACAATGGAATAACATATAATGTAAATGTTCCTTCATCAAGTAATAATAATGCTACAAATATCAGTGCAATAACGTTGCCCGTTGGTCCAAACGAGCCGGCAGTGCTTTTCGATGCTAATCCGCAAGCGCCTTCCGTGGACTCAATAGTTTATACACAACCTACAAGTAGAGCAGGTACAGCCAGTGTTCGAGTTTTTGCAAGAGATGGCAACACAAGTAAAATATATAACCTTACTTTTAATCAAACCATTTCGAATGTTGCAACGCTAAACAATATTACTTATAATAATGGCGCTAATCAAGTACTTGGATTCAATCCTGCGCAAGAAAATTACACGGTATTGATAACTTCAAATATTACCGAAGTACCTCAATTCGTAGGTATTCCAACGTTTGAGTGGTTGCCCGAAGGCAACATCGTTTACCAACAAGCACAAACATTCCAAGAAGCTGCTACAATTACGGTAACAGCAGAAAACGGAACAACAGTTAAAACTTATACAATTAATTTTGAAGTTGTAGAGCCACAAAACGATGCATACGCGTTGATGTTGAAATACGATGGCGTGGACGTTCCAAACTTTAATCCTGCCGTATTTGAATATACAGTAAATATTCCTTACACAGCAACAACGCCGACGCTTTCGGCAATAACTACTTCGCCTACTGCGATGCCTTTCTATGTGCAACCGACAGATAATTCGCTTGTGGGAAGAGTGCTTGTGTTCTCTCAAAATATGACAACTTCTAAGGCATATACGGTTAATTTCGTTAAAGAACTATCGCCCGAAACAGCCATTGATTTTATTAAATACGAATATAACAACCAGCTTTACACGTATGTAGTAACAGGTGGCGAAACGGAAATAATCATCGTGCTTCCGGCAGAAACTGAAGGTGAGCCAACAATTACAGAAATTATATTGTTAGATAATCGTTCCGCAGTTCAAGTAGAAGAACCGAGCGAGGCAAACAACTTTACCGCAACCGCCATAGTTACAGCAGAAGACGGAACCGAAGAAACGTATTCGATAGCTTTTGTAAGAACATTATCGGGAAGCACGCTATTGACAGAAATTCGTTATAATGGAATTCTTCTTGAAGATTTTAACCCGAATATGTTAGAATATACCGTTGTTTTACCGTTAGATGTTTTTCCGACAGAAATAACGGCTACGCCTACTTGGATAAACACAGATGTGCAAATTATTTGGTTAGAATTGCCGGCAATCTACTCAAACATACTCGCAATGGCACAAATTATTGTAACTTCTGAAAACGGCGAGAATACAATTACTTATACGGTTAGTTTTGAACGTGAACTTGAAAAAAGCGACAATGCAAACTTAGCATCTATTTTGGTTGACGGTAATTCGATAGCTGATTTTGATGCCGATGTTACGGAATATTCAGTGATGTTGCCAAAAAATTATTTTGGAATGCCGATTGTTACGGCTGTTGCGCAAGATGTAAATGCAACAGTAGTGATAAATTCTTTCACACAAGTAAATAATAAAGTTTTCATTATCGTAACAGCCGAAAACGAAGAAGTAGTAAAAACGTATGAAGTAACTTTCTCTTATGATCCAACAGTCGATATTTCGGAAGTAGTTGCAGATAACTTCACGTTCTATCCTAATCCGGTGCTTGATGTGTTGAATGTAGAAACCGGTGCAAACGGACAAGTTACACTTCGGATTTCAGACAACAACGGACGCGTTGTGTTGATGAAAACCGTTGCCGAAGCAGCAAAAATAGATGTTTCAAATTTACCTTCCGGCATATATACCATTTCAGTAGATGGCGTTTTTGGTGGAAAATTTGTGAAACTTTAACATTACAACAATCGCTAATTTAAAAACACAAAGAGCTGAGAAAATCAATCTCAGCTCTTTGTGTTCTTAGTGATAAAAAAAAATAACAGATTTCTTAATTCTGCGCCCTACCCTAATCAATCATATCAAAACCACAATAAGGAACCAACGCTTTCGGAATACGAATTCCGTCTGACGTTTGATTATTCTCCAACAACGCGGCAACAATGCGCGGCAATGCCAACGCGCTTCCATTTAATGTATGACAAAGTTGTATTTTTTTATCATCATTTTTGCGGTAACGGCATTTCAAGCGATTGGCTTGATAGCTCTCGAAATTCGACACTGAACTCACTTCCAGCCAACGTTGCTGTGCTGTCGAATATACTTCAAAATCGAATGTAAGCGCCGAAGTAAAACTCATATCGCCGCCACACAACCGAAGAATTCGCCAAGGCAATTCTAATTTTTCTATCAACGATTGTACATAATCAACCATTTCAGTCAATGATTCGTAAGAATGTTCGGGTTTATCAATGCGCACAATCTCCACTTTGTCGAACTGATGCAAGCGGTTCAATCCGCGCACATCTTTACCATAAGAACCTGCTTCGCGGCGGAAACAAGCCGAATAAGCGGTATTCATTACCGGCAAATCGTTTTCGTTCAAAATTACATCACGGTAAATATTGGTAACCGGCACTTCGGCGGTTGGAATCAAATACAAGTCATCTTCAGTGGCATGATACATTTGCCCTTCTTTATCGGGCAAGTTTCCTGTTCCGTAACCTGATTCCGCATTGACCAAATAAGGCGGTTGTACTTCGATATATCCTGCATTACAAGCATTATCAAGAAAAAACGAAATCAACGCACGCTGCAAACGAGCACCTTTTCCTTTGTAAACAGGAAAGCCTGCACCTGTAATTTTTACGCCGAGTTCAAAATCAATCAAATCGTAACGCTTTGCCAATTCCCAATGCGGAACAGCATCATTGCCTAATTCGGGAATCACTCCTCCACTTCGCTCTATCATGTTATCTTCGAGCGTTTTTCCTTCGGGAACATTCTCGTGCGGTAAATTGGGAATAGTAACCAACAGCGCGTTCAGTTCATTTTCAATTTCTTTCAGATGTTCCGAAAGCCTACCCGAATTTTCTTTTAAATCAGTCGTTTTGAGTTTAGCTTCATTGGCTTCTGCCTGCTTGCCTTGCTTGAAAAGTTCACCGATTTCTTTCGACAATCTATTCATTTCTGCCAAATCGGCGTCTAATAATGTCTGCGTATTTCTGCGTTTTTCATCCAACAAAATAACTTTTTCGATTATCGCTTGTCCGTTGAAATGCTTTTTTGCTAACCGACGAACAACTTCGTCTTTGTTTTCTACAATCGTTTTTAATGTTAACATATCTGAATCTTATTTAAGAAACACAAAGGTATAGTTTTTTTTGCAAATAGAAAAAAGTTGCATGTATATTGAAACTCAATGACAATTATAGAGTCCGAAACAAAACAAGGCTGTCTCAAAAGTATTTTTGAACGCAGATGACACAGATAACGCAGATTTACACAGATTTTTATATCATTGACTAATTAGATACATATCAATTTTACATGTTTATTATCCGCAGAAATCCGTGCAATCCGCGTCATCTGCGTTCTTTTGAGTTTTGTTATGAACTATATCGTTTCTCACGCAACTCTTTAATATCTTCGCGCGTAATATATTCGTCATATTCCATACGCTTGTCGATAACGCCATTGGGCGTGAGTTCGATGATGCGGTTGCAGACAGTTTGAATAAATTCGTGGTCGTGCGAAGCAAGTAACACGTTTCCTTTGAATGTTTTAAGTGTGTTGTTGAAGGCTTGAATCGACTCCATATCCAAGTGGTTGGTGGGCGAATCAAGCACAAGGCAGTTAGCATTTTTGAGCATCATTCGGGCAATCATACAACGCATTTTTTCGCCTCCCGAAAGCACAGAAGCCTTTTTAAGTACTTCTTCGCCCGAAAACAACATTTTGCCGAGATAGCTTTTCAAGTCCACATCGTTTAAACCACTCGAGAATTGTGAAAGCCAATCTACAAGGTTATAATCGGTGTTGAAAAATACCGAATTGTCGAACGGCAAAAAGGCAGGCGTGATGGTTACGCCCCACGAGAATTTGCCTGTGTCAATGCCTATTTTTCCTTCCAACAATTGAAACAATGCCGTCATGGCACGTGGGTCTTTGCTCAAAAATGCAACTTTGTCTTCTTTTTCGATAGTGAAAGTGGCATTGCGGAAAAGCACTTCGCCTTCCATACTCGCCGAAAGGTCATTTACTTCGAGAATAATGTTGCCCGGTTCGCGCTCCATCTGAAACACAATGCCCGGATAGCGGCGCGAAGAAGGCTTAATTTCCTCAACATTAATCTTTTCCAACATCTTTTTGCGACTCGTTGCCTGTCGTGATTTTGAAGCATTGGCAGAAAAACGTGAAATAAATTCGAGCAGTTCAGCGCGTTTTTCTTCTGCCTTACGATTCTGCTGATTTTGCTGACGCAGAGCGAGTTGGCTCGATTCGTACCAAAAGCTGTAATTGCCGGTATAAATTGCTGTTTTTCCGAAATCAATATCTACCACGTGCGTGCAAACGGTGTCGAGAAAGTGGCGGTCGTGGCTCACAACAAGCACAGTGTTGTTGTAATTTGCCAAATAATCTTCGAGCCACATAATCGTTTCGAGGTCAAGGTCGTTGGTTGGTTCGTCGAGCAACAGGTTGTCGGGATTGCCAAACAGCGCGCGGGCAAGCAACACACGTACTTTTTGCTTTCCGCTCAATTCTTTCATCAGTACATTGTGCAATTCTTCTTTGATGCCCAAACCACTCAACAAAGATGCTGCATCGCTTTCGGCGTTCCAACCTTCCATTTCTGCAAATTTATCTTCGAGCTCAGATACGCGAATTCCGTCTTCGTCTGAGAAATCGACTTTGGCATAAAGCGCATCTTTTTCTTCCATAATTGCCCACAGCGTGGTGTGTCCCATCATAACGGTTTGTAACACAGGAAGTTCGTCATATTCGTGGTGATCTTGTTTTAACACTGACAGACGTTCGCCTTTTTCCATATAAATACTGCCTTTTGTTGGTGATACATCGCCACTAATGGCACGCAAAAGGGTGGATTTTCCGGCACCGTTGGCACCAATGATGCCGTAACAGTTTCCGGCAGTGAATTTAAGGTTTACGTCTTGAAAAAGAACTCGTTTGCCAAATTGAATGGCGAGATTGGAAATGGTAATCATTATATAAATTGTAAATTATAAGAAATTGTTTATTTTCGTATTCTATTTCATCATATCTATACCCCACCCGCTTCGCTCGTCCCCTTTAAGCCCCCTTCCCCTTCGGGACTTCCCCCACAAGGGGAAGAAAGGACATGACGGTAATGTGCTAAGATTCACTCTAATCTCATTCATTTCACGGACAATCTTCCCTTTTGATAAAGGGAAGTACCCGAAGGGGGAAGGGTTAGAAACATTAAAAAGAATTCAAAAACATTTTAAATAAAAACAGGAGGAAAAATGAAATGATTTTCCCTCCTGTTTTTTATTTTAACAAGCTATTAATTTGCTTGAATGGGTTCGATAGAAACAAAAGACTTGTTATCTTTTCTTTTTCTAAAAACTACTTTTCCGTTTACTAATGCAAATAATGTGTGATCTTTTCCGATACCTACATTTTCTCCGGCATTGTGTACTGTTCCGCGTTGGCGTACTAAAATGTTTCCGGCTTTAGCATATTGACCACCGAAAATTTTCACTCCAAGTCGCTTACTTTCCGATTCGCGACCGTTCTTTGATGAACCGACTCCTTTCTTATGTGCCATTTCTGTTTAATTTTTTAGTGTTATTATGCTACAATGCTTTTGATTAATACTTCTGTAAAATCTTGACGATGTCCATTGCGTTTTCTGTAACCTTTTCTGCGTTTTTTGTGAAACACAATTACTTTTTCTCCTCTTGGATGCGACAATACTTCGCAGCTGATTTTTGCACCTTCTACAGTCGGAGCACCAATAGTTACTGTTTTGCCATTGTCAACCAACAATACTTTTTCAAAATCAACAACAGAACCTTGTTCTGCGTTTAAGCGGTGTACAAATAATCTTTTGCCTTTTTCCGCCTTAAATTGCTGTCCAGCAATTTCTACAATTACGTACATTATAAATAAAACTTTTTAAAGTTACTCTTGAAGGCGAGTGGATTGTTCCAACTGCTTGTTATGCCTGCGCGAAAAATGAGCGACAAAGGTACGCATTTTTTTTGTATCTGCAAATAGTTGAAAGAAAAAATCTTAAATTAACGGAATATTTGCAGCAGCACATTCTTTCCGCATATCTTGGGGCCATAAACTTGCTTGAATTTCGCCGACATGAGCTTTGCGCAAAAAGAACATAGCCAAACGCGATTGTCCGATACCACCGCCGATACAAAGCGGAAGATTGCCGTTTACCAACCGTTGATGGAAATACAATTCCAACCGTTTTTCTTGACCCGTGAGTTTCAACTGCTTTAACAATGCTTCTTTATTGACACGGATACCCATCGAAGAAAGTTCTACGGCTTGCTTTAAAACGGGATTCCAAACCAAAATATCGCCATTGAGTCCTTTCAATCCATTTTCAGCTACAGTTGACCAGTCGTCGTAATCGGGCGAGCGAACATCGTGTTTTTCGCCATTCGACAAAACGCTGCCAATGCCGATAATAAACACGGCGCCATACTCTTTTGTTATTTCGTTTTCTCTTTCTTTGGATGTTAAATGTGGATATAGTTGCAACAGTTCTTCACTGTGAATAAATTTAATTTTGGGAGGAAGAACAGGCTTAATCTGCGGATACATTTCGCAGATGAGGTATTCTGTACGAAGCATCGCCGAATAAATATGCGAAACTGTTTCTTTCAGAAACTTAACGGTTCGCTCTTTTTCGCTCATTACGCGCTCCCAATCCCATTGGTCAACGTACAACGAGTGTAGGTTTCCCAATTCTTCGTCGGGTCGAATGGCGTTCATATCGGTATAAATGCCGTATCCTTGCTCTATGTTCAAATCGGCAAGCATCAGTCGTTTCCATTTGGCAAGCGACTGCACAACTTCCGCCATTTGGTCGTTCAAATCTTTTATGGGGAAAGAAACCGGTCGTTCTACTCCGCTCAAATCGTCGTTGATTCCTGTTCCTTTCAGCACAAACAGAGGCGCTGTAACTCTTCGCAATCGCAGCTCGGAAGAAAGGTTTGCTTGAAAAAAATCTTTTACTTGCTTGATAGCCAATTCGGTTTGCTTTGAATCCAATAGCGGCTCGTATCCTGCGGGTTTTATTATATAGCTCATATTTCTACAATTTGGGTACAAAAATACACATTTTTATCATTAAAAAACTAAAAATGATGTGAAAATAGATTTATTTTTATATTTTTGCAAACATTTTGTAAAAAAGGCTCCGTAGTTCAGCTGTATAGAACATCAGATTCCGGTTCTGAAGGTCTTGGGTTAGAATCCCAACGGGGTCACTTTTCAAAGCATTAATATTTTGAAAATTAGAATATTAATGCTTTTTGTTTTTAATATTGCACCACTTTTGCACCACATTGGAAGGTATTTGTCTAATCCTTAACTTAGCTTTATCAAATTGACAATCTTCTCAACACAATCATCAAACTATAGCACTTTTCTTATTTTGAAAGATACTCATTTATCGCCTTCGCCGCCTTTCGCCCTGAAGCAATCGCTCTCACTACCAAACTTGCGCCACTTGTCGCGTCACCTGCTACAAAAACGTTGGCAACGGAAGTTTGTTGTATCTCATTAGAAGCAATATTTTTTCGCGTATCCAACAAAAGTTGCAAATTTTCGACCAATCCTGTATGTTCGGGATGTACAAATCCCATTGCCAACAGCACGAGATCGGCTTTCAGCGTTTCTTTTTTTCCGCTCTCGGTCGATTTCACTTCAACAGCGCAAACGCTGCCATCTTTGCCGATAAAGCGTTCTGTGGCAAGCGACCAACGACGTTCACATCCTTCTTCGTGTGATGACGAAGTTTTGAGAACATTCGGGTAAAATGGCCAAGGCGTTTCGGGATTTTTTCCAACGGGCGGTTTGGGCATAATTTCGATTTGCGTAACAGAAGCCGCGCCCTGTCTGATAGCAGTTCCCACACAATCCGAACCTGTATCTCCACCACCGATGACCAGCACGTTTTTATCCTTTGCCGACAGCGAATCATTTTCGTCAACCACCCAACGGGCAGCAACGGCGCGGTTCTGATTTTTCAGAAAATCGAGGGCAAAATGAATGCCTTTCAATTCGCGCCCTTCCGCCTGCAAATCGCGCGGAACGCCTGCACCAATGGCAATACATACGGCATCAAATCCTTCGGGAAGGCTTTTTACCGATGAATTGCACACAAATTCAACTCCTTGTTGCTGCATAATTTCCAAACGGCGGTCAATTATCTTTTTTGCCAATTTGAAATCGGGAATGCCGAAGCGCAACAATCCGCCGATGGCTTCATCGCGTTCAAACACCGTTACATCGTGTCCCATTGCGCTCAACTGATTGGCACACGCCAAACCTGCCGGACCGGAGCCGATTACCGCCATACGCTTACCACTTTTTTTCGCTGCAATGCGTGGTTTTACAAAACCTTCGGCAAAGGCTTTTTCGACAATTGCAACCTCGTTTTCGCGAATGGTTACAGGCTCACCGTCGAGGTTCAACACACAGCCTTTTTCGCATAATGCAGGACAAACTCGCCCTGTAAATTCGGGAAAATCGTCTGTTTCCTGTAAATTTTCGTATGCTTTTTGCCACTCGCCTTTATAGACCAAATCTTGCCACTCGCTTTGTCGATTGCCCAGCGGACAACTCCAATGACAAAACGGCACACCGCAATCCATACAGCGCGATGCCTGTAATTTTCTGTCCTGTTCGCAGAGCGTTTGTTCCACTTCGCCAAAATCGCTTACGCGCTCGTGAATAGGACGATAGCCTGCCTCTTTCCGTTCAATTTCTAAAAATGCTTTATGATTTCCCATAATTTTAATTCTTTAATAATCTCGTTGAACTTCCGAAATTTTTTGTTGCAACGCCCGCATTTGTTCCTCTTGCAATACCTTTTTATATTCTATCGGCGTTATTTTAATAAACTCGCCAAGCAAGGCGGGATTGTCGATAATCGCCTTTGCTGCGGGGCTTTTCGTATAATTGTAGTGATTTTCGATAAGCGCCATCAACTCTTCGCTATCGGCGCAATTGTCGATAAGCGAGAGTTCGACCATTTCCATATTGCAGCGCGAATCAAAATCGCCTTCCCTGTTCCAGACGTACGCCACGCCGCCGCTCATTCCCGCGCCGAAGTTGCGACCGGTATAACCCAGCACCACAACCCGTCCGCCGGTCATATATTCGCAGCAATGTTCGCCTGCGCCTTCCACAACGGCTTTTGCACCGCTGTTGCGCACACAAAAACGTTCTCCCACGCGACCGTTGATATACACCTCTCCCGAAGTCGCGCCGTACATCAGCGTATTGCCCGCTATCACGTTTCTTTCGGGAGCATAAGCCGAGCCTTCGGCGGGAACAACAACGATTTTTCCGCCCGAAAGTCCTTTGCCCAAATAATCGTTTGCTTCGCCGCGCAAAACAAAAGTCATTCCTTTTGCCAAAAATGCACCGAAACTTTGTCCCGCCGAGCCTTGGAATGTTGCTTTGAAACTATCTTCGGGCAAACCTTCTTCGCCGTATTGCAGGGCAATTTTCCCCGCAAGCGTTGTGCCGACGGCGCGGTCGGTATTGCCAATCGGCAATTCAACGGAACTTTCCCCCGTTTCATACGCCGCGAGCAATGATTTTAAAAGTTCCGGTTCCGGATTTTTTTCCTGTTCAATTTCTTTGTGCAATGGATTTTCGCCCACATAATTTTTCCCGAAAAGAATTTTTGAAAAATCTACTTTATCTATTTTTGAAATGCCTGTTTTTTGTTTTTCTACAATCAAATCGCTGCGCCCTATCACATCGTCCAACTTCGTAAAACCCATTTCGGCAAGGATTTCACGCACTTCTTCGGCAAGGAATGTGAAGAAATTGACAAGGTAGTCGGCATCGCCTTTGAAACGTTTGCGCAATTCCGCATTTTGCGTTGCAACGCCCACCGGACAAGTGTTCAGGTGGCATTTGCGCATCATCACGCAACCCAATACAATCAACGCACTGGTGGCAAAGCCAAATTCTTCGGCTCCGAGCAATGCTTCAATCACAATATCGCGTCCTGTTTTAATCTGACCGTCTACCTGCAAAGTTATGCGCGAACGCAATCCATTCAACACAAGGGTTTGCTGCACTTCGGCAAGACCAATTTCGGACGAAACGCCTGTGTGGCGTATGGAACTCATCGGACTTGCGCCCGTTCCACCCTCGCAACCGCTGATGATAATCGTATCGGCTTTGGCTTTTGCAACGCCTGCTGCAATGGTGCCAATGCCGCTTTCAGCAACGAGTTTTACGCTGATTTTTGCTTTCGGATTGACATTTTTTAAATCAAAAATCAATTGTGCCAAATCTTCAATTGAATAAATATCGTGGTGCGGAGGCGGCGAAATCAGCGAAATGCCGGGTATCGAATGGCGTGTTTTGGCAATCACTTCATCGACTTTAAATCCAGGTAGTTGTCCACCTTCGCCGGGTTTTGCGCCTTGTGCTATTTTAATTTGAATTTCATCGGCATTGACCAAATAGTTTGCCGTTACGCCGAAACGCCCCGATGCGACTTGTTTAATCGCACTTCGGGCAGCGGTTTGAAAACGTGCCAGATCTTCGCCGCCTTCGCCCGTGTTGCTTTTTCCGCCAATGCGATTCATTGCCGTTGCCAACGCCTCGTGCGCCTCTTTGCTAATGGAGCCGAAGGACATCGCACCAGTTACAAAACGGCGCATAATTGCCGTTGCTGGCTCAACTTTTGAAACGTCTATCGGATTGCGTTTGTAATCCAATCTGTCGCGCAGGAAGATGGGATAGGTTTTGTCATTGACCGCTGCGCTGTATTCTTTAAATTTTTTGTAACTGCCCAATCGCGTAGCAATTTGCAAAGTAGCGATTGTTTCGGGATTCCAAGCGTGTTTTTCACCTTCTTTGCGGAAACTGTATTGTCCAAGATCGCCCAAATTTTTATCTCCAAAAGCGGCATTATGAAATTGAAGGACATCAGTTGTAATATCCTCTAAATCTGCACCGCCAATCGGCGAAGAAGTACCTGCAAAATATTTGTCTATCAGTTGTTTCGATAATCCGGTTACCTCGAAAAGTTGTGCACCGCGATAAGAGCCGATGGTGGAAATTCCCATTTTGGAAATCACTTTCAAAAGTCCTTTTCCAGCCGCTTTAATAAAATTCTTTTCGGCAGTAGCATAATCGAGCGAAAGCGTTTTTTCTTTTACCAAATTATTTAAAACAGCATAAGCCATATACGGATTAATCGCGCTTGCGCCATAACCGAGCAACAGTGCAAAGTGCATCACTTCGCGGGCTTCGCCGGTTTCGACAATCAACGCGGTTTTGGTGCGTTTGCGTTTTTCAATCAAATGATGATGAACCGCCGATACCGCCAACACAGACGGAATGGCAGCATTCGTTTCGCTGACATTTCTATCGGAAAGTATAATATAATTGTAATGTTCTTTTACGGCTTGTTCTGCCTCTTGGCATAATCTTTCGATGGCATCTGCCATTTGTAGAGACGTGGCAAGCCGCGTCTCTACATTGACGGGAAAAGTCATATCAAGCACCTTCGTATGAAAACCCTTGTAATTGATATGTCGCAAAATATCAATGTCGCGATTGGTCAAAATGGGCTGTTTGATATGCACCATTTTACATAATTCTTCCGAAGGCGTAAGCAGGTTTTTGTCCAATGCGCCGATATAGCCTTCCAAAGACATCACCAATTCCTCGCGGATTGGGTCGATGGGCGGATTTGTAACCTGCGCAAATTGTTGACGGAAATAATTGAACAAAAGTTGCGGTTTTTCCGAAAAAACGGCAATCGGCGTATCGTTGCCCATTGAGCCGGTCGGTTCGGCGCCGTCTTGCGCCATTGGCGTGAGAATGCGTCCGATTTCCTCATCGAAATAACCGAAAGCCTTTTTTAATTGCTCAAAATTTTTGACATCGGACGAAACTTTGCGCCCCGAAGTAATTTCTTCAAGGTGTATCCTGTTTTTACGTAGCCACTCGCCATACGGGAAACCGGCTGCCAATATTTCTTTTATTTCGTTGTCGCGGTAAATTTTTCCTGTTTGCGTATCGACAAGCAATATTTTACCCGGCTGCAAGCGACCTTTTTCAACAACATTTGCGGCATCAACAGGAAGTACACCCGCTTCCGAAGCCATAATCAACGTGCCATCGCTTGTGAGGGTGTAACGCGCCGGACGAAGACCGTTGCGGTCTAACATTCCGCCTGCGTAACGTCCATCGGAAAAGAGCAGCGTTGCGGGTCCGTCCCAAGGCTCCATTAAAATAGAATGGTATTCGTAAAATGCTTTTAATTCCCGCGAAATAGGGTTTTTGTCGTTGAAACTCTGCGGTACGAGCATCGCCAAAGCGTGCGGAAGGGACATTCCCGCCATTGTGAAAAATTCCAGCACATTGTCGAGCGACGCGCTGTCGCTCATACCTTTTTGAACGACAGGGTTAATAACCGACTCATTGCCCAATAGCGGCGACTGCAACACGCTTTCGCGAGCTTCGCTCCAAAGTCGATTGCCGCGAATGGTGTTTATCTCGCCGTTGTGTCCCAACAGACGGAAAGGTTGTGCCAAAGCCCAAGATGGAAATGTGTTTGTGCTGAAACGCGAATGTACGAGCGCAATTCCGCTTGTAAGCGCGGGATTTTGCAGATCGAGGAAATAGTGCCGCAGTTGTGCCGACGACAACATTCCTTTATAAATCATATTTTTGGATGAAAGGCTTACGATATATGTGTCGGTGCATTCTTTTTCTATTCTGCGGCGGGTGCGGTATAGTTTTACGTCAAATGGCATTTCTGATGATGAGGGCGAAAATTTTTTTGTCCCTACGTTGGTAACAAAGATCTGTTTAATCTCCGGTTCAGCCTCTAATGCTCCGCTACCGAGCATTGAATTATCGGTTGGAACATCGCGAACGGCAAGCAAAGATAAGCCTTCGAGTTCTGCGGAAAGTTTAATGTTGCGGATAATTTCTTGTTGACGCTTTTCATCTTTGGGCATAAACACAAGTCCTGTGCCGTAACTGCCGTTTTCGGGCACGGCAATGCCCTGCGTGAGAATAAACTCGTGCGGGATTTGTATCATAATGCCTGCGCCATCGCCTGTTGCTGTATCTGCGCCATCGGCTCCGCGGTGTATCATATTTTCGAGTATCCGCAAGCCGTCGTTTAGAATTTTGTGTGATTTTCTGCCTTGTATGTTGAGCAACAGCCCAACGCCACAGGCATCACGCTCATAAGCAGGATCGTACAAACCTTGCTTTGCATTCGGTTGAAGCGTATGATGTGTCATAACTTTAACTTATAAATCTAATTTATTTTCACTGCAAAAATAGATAGCAGATAAAGAATTATTACGCAGATTTATTCGTCAAACTTTTTGGGGAAGAGTTGAAATGTAGATTTTTTATTAAAAAGGGGTGATTTTGATATAATTTGTATTGTTTGTAGTGGTTTGGTGGAGAATGTTTATTTTAGGTATTGCGGATTGGGATTTCTGTAAAATTATAAAAATTGTACACTTCTATTTACATACAAAGAAAAAAAAGGACAATATTTCAATTGTCCTTTTTTTCGTTTTTATGATTTACCGTATAAATAAAAGTTCTCTATACTTCGGCAACGTCCACATACGGTCATCCACAATCAGTTCTAATTTGTCTATATGGCTGCGAATCTCTTCGGTCAGCGGCACAATTGTATCGTGGTAAGCTATTGCTTTTTCACGTTCCGATTCAATGGTATTGGCTTGTTTGCGGGCTTCAATCATTTCGGCGGTCTTTTCGATGATAAAGTCAATATGGCTGCTTATCTCTTTGATGATTCGCTTGTCTTGACGACACATCGTTTCCACCTCAGTTTTCGAGAAAAGGTTGTTGATTTTGAATACATTGTCCAACAGCACCGATTGATAGCCCGATGCTACGGGAACAATGTGGTTCATTGCCAAATCGCCTAACACGCGCGATTCGATTTGAATTTTCTTGGTGTACATTTCCCATTGAACTTCACAGCGCGATTCTATCTCAGCATGGCTCAAAACACCGCAATTTTCAAATATACTAAGATTTTCCGTTTTAAGGTAATTGTCGAAAATCAGCGGTACGCTTGTTTCGCAGTCAAGTCCGCGTTTTTTTGCTTCTGCTTTCCATGCGTCACTGTAACCGTTGCCTTCAAAGCGAATAGCTTTACACTGAGTAATCATGTTTTTGAGAACGGTAACGATTGCCTTGTCTTTCGATATTCCGTCATCAACAAGCGCATCAACTTCCAATTTGAACTGCGCGAGTTGAGCGGCAACAGCAGTATTGAGCGTAAGCATTGCTCCGGCGCAGTTTGCGGAAGAACCTACCGCGCGGAATTCAAAACGATTACCTGTAAAGGCAAATGGCGAAGTACGGTTACGGTCGGTGTTATCCAACAGCACTTCGGGTAAATGTGCTACGCCAAGTTTCAACGCCGCTTTGTCGTCAAACTGAATTACATCATCAGCATTGGCTTTTTCTAATTTGTCAAGGACATCGCTAATTTGTTTGCCGAGAAATACCGAAACAATGGCAGGCGGCGCTTCGTTAGCGCCGAGACGATGAGCGTTGGTAGCCGAACTGATGACTGCTTTCAAAAGACCGTTGTGTTTGTAAACCGCCATCATTGTATTGACAAGGAAAGTGATAAATTGTAAGTTTTCGACATTGCTTTTACCAGGAGAAAACAGATTTACGCCTGTATCGGTTCCCATACTCCAATTGTTGTGTTTGCCCGAACCGTTTACGCCTTTGAATGGTTTTTCGTGCAACAGTACGCGGAAATTATGACGGCGCGCTACCTTTTTCATTAGCGACATCAACAACACATTGTGGTCGTTGGCAAGATTGATTTCCTCATATATCGGAGCAAGCTCGAACTGATTGGGCGCTACTTCGTTGTGTCGTGTTTTAGCAGGAATGCCGAGTTTCAACGCCTCGTTTTCGAGGTCGGTCATAAATGCCAGCACGCGAGTGGGAATTGAACCAAAGTAATGGTCTTCAAGCTGCTGATTTCTTGCACTTTCGTGTCCCATCAATGTGCGTCCTGTCATTACTAAGTCGTGGCGAGCAGCGTAAAGCGCCTCATCAACCAAAAAATATTCCTGTTCCCAACCGAGGTATGAGATAACTTTGGTTACATTCTCGTCAAAGTAATTGCAAACAGCCGTTGCCGACTTGTTTAGTGCGTTGATGGAGCGCAACAATGGAGTTTTATAGTCGAGCGCTTCGCCTGTGTACGCTATAAATACGGTGGGAATACAAAGTGTATCGCCTACGACAAAGGCAGGTGATGACGGATCCCACGCCGAATAACCGCGCGCTTCAAATGTGTTGCGTAAACCGCCGCTCGGAAACGATGAAGCATCGGGTTCCTGCTGTATGAGCAATTTACCGGAGAATTCCTCCATCACGCCTCCGTTAGCGCCGAGTTCGAGAAAAGAGTCATGCTTTTCCGCTGTTCCTCCTGTCAATGGTTGAAACCAATGAGTGTAGTGCGTTGCGCCCATACTCAGCGCCCACTGTTTCATGCCTGTCGCCACTCCGTCTGCAATGGCTCTGTCTAAGGGTAATCCTTTGTCGATAGAGTCTGTAAGAGTTTTGTACGTATATTTAGAGAGATACCTTTGCATTTTTTCGCGAGTGAAAACATATTTTGCAAAATCGTCGACAGGACGATTTTCACTGCTTACCAGGACTGCTTTGCGTCCAAGAGCTTCGCGCAGAAGCTCGAATCTTAATGTGTTCATAAATTTTTATGTTAGGATTATATTATTTTCACGACATTTTTCAATCATTTCGTCGGGCCACAGTGAAGCTTGTACTTCGCCGATATGTGCACAGCGCAAGAAGAACATACAAAGGCGTGATTGACCGATGCCTCCGCCAATAGAAAGCGGAATTTTATCTTCGAGCAACGCTTTATGGAATTCAAGCTCTTTACGCTCAGGGCAACCTTCTAAATCCAGTTGTTTCAATAATGCGGTTTTGTCCACACGAATACCCATTGAGGAAATCTCGAAAGCGTTGTTCAATATTTCGTTCCACAGGACAATATCGCCGTTGAGACCTTTATATCCTGTTTCCGTTTCTGTTGTCCAGTCGTCGTAGTCGGGAGCGCGTCCGTCGTGTTTTTCGCCGTTTGAAAGTGCTCCGCCGATGCCGATAATAAATATTGCGCCGTATTTTTTTGCTGCTTCATACTCGCGCTCTTTTGCCGAAAGCGTGGGATACTCTTTCAATAAATCTTCGCTGTGAATGAAGGTAATTTTTTCGGGAAGTACAGGCGTGATGTGCGGATAAAGGTTATACACTTTCTTTTCTGTTTCTTTCAATGCCTCGTAAATTTTCTCTACAATAGATTTGAGAAAACCGATATTGCGTTGTTCTGCCGATACGGTGCGTTCCCAATCCCATTGGTCAACATAGAGTGAGTGAATGTTTGTCAATTCCTCATCGGCGCGAATAGCGTTCATATCTGTATAAAGTCCGTAACCAACGGGAATGCCGTAAACTCCGAGTTTCATTCGTTTCCACTTGGCGAGCGAGTGTATTACTTCAGCTCTTGCGCCGCCCATATCGCTAATTGGAAAACTTACCGCTCGTTCGGTACCGTTCAGGTCGTCGTTGATGCCTGTTCCCGAGAGAACGAACAAAGGTGCTGTTATGCGACGAAGGTCAAGTTTTGAAGACAATTCTTCTTGAAAACTAATCTTCAACATTTTAATTGCTTGTTCCCTTGTTTCGGGAACCAACCGTGGGCGATAGTTGTGAGGAATGTAAAGTTTCATATTATTATGTATTAATTGGTTTTTATTGTTGGTCAATGTAACTGCTTGTTTTTATTTCCTTTAACAAAGGTAAGCCGTTGACAAAGACTTATGGAGTGATTTTATTGTTAAACTTTTACGAAAAATATCAGAATATAAATTCTCTATTAAAACATTTATTTTTTTTGAAAATTTGTATTTATTCTAATTATTTGATGAAAGAATTATGAAATTAGGCTTCAAGCCTGTATCAGAATTTTAACCCGAATACCAAATAAGCATTATCCTGTGCAGGCGAAAACATCGCTTCTACGAAAATTGGCAGGGAATATTCTTTTGAAAATTGTAGATTTCTCGACGCCTTAACTGTGATTGCGGCAACGTGAAATTTATCACTATACAATCCTTTCCACGGCGAAATTCCAATGCCTGCTTCGCACTTCATTCCATTGACAGCAAACGGATAGCTTGCCGAGATGTAGGTTGAGTATCTTTGTTTGCCGTCTTCGTCTTTATCGCCATCGCCCCAAAACATTGTGTTTATTCCAAGCGACAAGGGAAACTTTTCCGAAAATGTATATTCCAAACTTGCTTCAAGGAAGTGGCTGCCGCGTTCTTTGAAAAACGACTCGCCTTCGCCGCTCCACCAGTAATTTGTTACGCTGACCGAGAATCCTCCGATTTCATACGAGATATAGAAGTCCAACTCTTTGGCAAATGTCGAAAAATCGGTACTGCCCCAAGTTCCGAGAGTTACTCCGTACGCAGAGAGGCTCAGTGCAGGTTGGACGCTAACTCCTGTCTGATACATACCTCTCCACACGTAGGAGCTTACTAAATCGGCTTCGACATCTACCGAAAATTTACTTTCTTTTTCTTTTCCATACATTGCAACTGTTGCTGCAAAAAATGCTAAAATTGTTATTATCTTTTTCATGATTTTAATTTTTAAATTTGTTTATAAATATTGTTTTTTATGGATTGCTTCGTTCCTCGCAATGACGCATTGCTCTTAGGTTTCGCGTCATTGCGAGCGATAGCGAAACAATCCGAATTTAACTCTTAATTTTTAATTAGTTATACGCTGCTTCTCCGTGTTCGTAAATATCGAGACCTTCTTCCTCTATGCGTGAAGATATGCGCATACCAACCGTTTTATCCACTATTTTGAACAAGATGAATGTCATCACAGCACTGAATGCAATCGAGAATACTGTGGCAACAATTTGTACCCAAAGTTGACTCCAATCGCCGTAAAGTGCGCCTTGTGCGCCGCTTTCGCCCGTAATCGTTTGTGTTGCAAATACGCCGACAAGAATAGAACCGACTATACCGCCCATACCGTGTACGCCGAATGCGTCAAGAGAATCATCGTAACCGAGTTTTTCTTTTACAACTGCCACCATAAAGAAACATACCACAGCCGAAGCCAAGCCGATGAGCATTGCACCAAATACATCGACCGTACCTGCAGCTGGCGTGATAGCTACAAGACCTGCGATAGCACCTGTACAAGCACCAATAACAGTCGGACGTTTGTTACGAATCCAATCAATAGCCATCCAAGTTACTACGGCAGTAGCAGTAGCCAAATGTGTTACAAGGAATGCGTTGGCAGCCAAACCATCAGCGGCAAGACCGCTGCCTGCGTTGAATCCGAACCAGCCCAGCCACAACATAGCCGCACCTATAAAGACAAACGGAATGTTGTTTGGCGTAACGGGACGATGTACTTTGTAACCTGCACGTTTGCCGAGCATTAAACACATTACAAGTGCAGAAATACCTGCGTTAATGTGAACTACCGTACCGCCTGCAAAGTCGAGCGCACCGATTTCGTCAATCCAGCCGCCGCCCCAAACCCAGTAAGCCATCGGAATATAAACAAGGATGCACCACATTACGACAAACAGCAGATAACCCGAAAATTTAATACGTTCTGCCAAAGCGCCGATAATCAATGCAGGAGTAATGACGGCAAACATACATTGAAATGTAGCGAACAGAATTTCGGGAATGTTGCCATCGGTAAGCGTGTTAATCGTAATGCCGTGTAAAAACACTTTGTCTAAACCGCCGTAGAAAAATCCTAAGGCAGAATCTTGGAAGCCTTCGCCGAACACCAAACTGTAACCGAAGGCAAACCAAAGAATAGTGATGACGCCCACTGTGGCAAAGCATTGCATAATAATGCTCAGCAAGTTTTTCTGACGAACTAAACCACCATAAAATAACGCTAAACCAGGAATGGTCATCATCATCACGAAAACAGTAGCAACAATCATCCACGCCGTGTTTCCACTGTCGAGCACAGGTTCGGCAGCTTCTTGCGCCATGGCAAGAGCGGGAGATAATGCTAATAAATTTATCAAATATTTTAATTTCGTTTTCATTGTTTTTTAATTTAAAATTTTTAATTCTTAACTTTTCATTTATCATACAGCGATTCGTCGCCTTTTTGTCCTGTGCGGATACGAATAGCGTCTTCCACAGGATAGATGAAGATACGTCCGTCGCCCGTTTCGCCTGTATAGGCGACTTTTTGGATTGCTTGAACGGTTTTATCCACATTAATATCGCGAACTACAATACTCAACAGCGTGCGTTCAATATAACTTGTGTCGTATATTATACCGCGATAGACGCGACCTTCTTTGGCTTTTCCGACGCCTCTTACATCATAGTAAGAGAACCATTCAATGTCTGCTTTGTCAAGGGCTTCTTTTACATCATCGAATCTTGTTTTTCTGATGATTGCTTCTATTTTTTTCATCTTTTTATTATCTAAATTTGATTATTACTTTTTTAATTATTTTTTCTCCAACTTACTAAGAGTTTGTTTCACAAATTCTTAGTAAAAGCAACTTATTTGAATCCCCCAAGGGGATTTTTAGCCATGGAGTAACTCATAACAAAGATTATGTTGCTTGAGCTTTGTCTTTTAAATTGTATTGTTTTCATTGGGTTTAATCTTATTTCCAATGCAAAGGTAGGTATGTATTAAGGAAGCATTGTGATGATTTATTTTTCAAATTTTTCATCAAAAAGAAAAAATATAAATTTGCTATTAAAAACTCAATTTATATTACAATTTATTTTATTAAATTGAATTTTTGAATAAAATAGTAATATTATATTGAAAAATAACTTTCATTTTGCTGATTAAATTTTATGGTTTAACCTTTTTAATTCAACTTTCGCAAGTTCAATTTCTGCGATAAAAAACCTAATTTTCACCTAATTTTAACAACAAAACAATCAATATGATAAATGGTTAAAAAACAATCAAATAAATCACTTGCGAAAGTTGAGTTTTTAATTCTCGCTCACAATGAAAAGAGGCTGTCTAAAAAGTCTATTTAACCACTAAGAACACCAAGTTTTACACAAAGGGCACAAATAGTTGACATTGATTTTCAACTATTTGTGCCCTTTGTGCTTTTTCTTTGTGAGCCTTGTGGTAAAGTTTTTTGACTTTTGAAACAACCTCGTGTTTTATATGTTCCAATTTTTAATTCTCTCTATCGCCTTTTCTACATTTTCAGCTCTTGCAAATGCCGTCAGGCGAAAATATCCTTCGCCCGAAGGTCCGAATCCAACGCCGGGCGTACCTACTATCTGACACTCATTCAACAATTTATCGAAAAATGCCCACGAGGTCATATTGCCGGGTATTTCGAGCCATATATAAGGAGCATTTACGCCGCCGTATGCTTTGAATCCTGCATATTTTAATCCTTCGAGTATCGTTTTGGCGTTGTTCATGTAGCGAGCTACCGTTTCGGCGGTTTGTTGTTTGCCTTGTTCGGAATAAACTGCTTCGGCTGCACGCTGTACGATGTATGCCGTGCCGTTGAATTTAGTGTTTTGATGACGGCGCCACAGTGCGTTAAGCGAAACCGCCGAGCCGTTGCCGTCATAAGCGGCAAGCTCTTTGGGAACTATCGTATATCCGCAGCGAACTCCTGTAAAACCTGCTGTTTTTGAAAAACTGCGAAACTCTGCGGCAACCTCTTTTGCTCCTTCTATTTCGTAAATGGAGCGCGGAATTGCAGAATCGCTAATGTACGCTTCATACGCAGAATCAAACAGAATAACCGATTTGTGTTTTTTTGCATATTCAACCCAAGCGGTAAGTTGTTCGCGAGTTAATACGCTTCCTGTCGGATTATTCGGCGAGCAGAGGTAAATCATATCAACGCTACAATCAGGAATCTGAGCCGCAAACTCTTGCTCACACGGACAGTTCAAATAGACGATATTACTCCGCCGTCCGTTGGGAAGAAGCTTGCCTGCGCGTCCTTCCATAACATTGGTGTCAATATAAACAGGATAAACAGGGTCACTTATGGCTACGACATTGTCGACCGAAAGAATATCGCCGAAATGTCCCAGCGAGCTTTTTGCTCCGTCGTTGATAAATATCTCGTCGCTCGAAAGGGAAATTCCGCGTGCGAGATAATCGTTTTCAATAATAATGCTTTTCAGAAAGTCGTAACCGCACTCAGGTGCATAACCTCTGAATGTTGCACGATTCGCCATTTCGTCCACAGCCGCGTGCATCGCTTCGATGACGCTTTCGCTAAGCGGTTCGGTAACATCGCCAATGCCGAGCGAAATAACATCTGCATTGGAATTCTGCGCTTTGTAAGCCGCTACTTTTCGCGATATTTCGCTAAAAAGATAGTTTTCCGACAGCATTTTAAAAATTTCGTTTACTTTTATCATCATTATATAATTTACGATTGTAGATTTTAGATTTACGATTTTAGATTCAAAATTCATTTAATAGTTTACACGTCTAATTCATCAATCTAAAATCTCAACTATATTTGTATTCTCCATTAAATACCCATTCCGCTTCGCCTGTGAGCGTTACTCTGTTTGTTTTCTCGTTCCATTCTACTTCTACTTCGCCACCCAACAATTCGAGGGTTGCTTTTCGTTCTGCTTTGCCTTTGAGAACCGCTGCGACAAGCGTTGCACATGAACCTGTTCCGCAGGCGAGCGTTTCGCCCGAACCTCGTTCCCAAACTCTCATTTTAATCCGACTGGGAGATATTATCTGTGCAAATTCGACATTGGTTCGTTCGGGAAACAACGGATGATTTTCAATCTTTCTGCCCACTTTTTCGACATCGAAATTCGCGACATCGTCCACAAAGGTTACAGCGTGCGGATTACCCATTGAAATGCAGGTAAAATTCATTCCTTCAATTGGTACGTTCATCGTATCGGAATGTTGTACAGGTATTTGTTGCGCTTCTAATCGCGGAATATCCATATCTACGCTTACTTTCTTTACTTTTCCATTGCTGACAAGCAGTTTCAGCACTTTTATTCCCGAGTCGGTTTCAAGTTTTATCTTCGTTTTGTCTGTCAATCCTTTTTCATAAATATATTTGCCTACGCATCGGGAAGCATTTCCGCACATCGCCGATTCCGAACCGTCAGCATTAAACATACGCATCCGAAAGTCGGCAACGCCTGAATTCATTATCAGCACCAGACCGTCCGAACCTACTCCGAAATGACGGTCACTGATTTTTACTGCCAACAATTCGGGGTTTTCAATCACCTCTTTATTCGCATCAACGTATACGTAATCGTTGCCGATTCCTTGCATTTTATCGAATTGAATTGTTTTCATTGTCAGAATATTTTTATTTATTCTGCAAAGGTAAATTGTTAGAAAAAAATTTATGGTAAGGTTTTATTTGCCAAACTTTTTGCAGAAATATA